>MDSV01105202.1_pt1 | contig 48956 bp, 46 predicted proteins | sample 810851 | NCBI WGS metagenome assembly MDSV01 (sample SAMN05326640, study PRJNA326480) | marine metagenome | isolation source: seawater | place: Atlantic Ocean: North East | collected 2012
CCAGCATTACCAGCGCCATAAATTAGTGTCTGTTTCCTAGAATTCACAAAACTATCCCATGAATAAAGGTACCCTTTAAACAAAAATCTTGAGCCTATAATAGATATATTTACTATAAACCAGAAAATAGGTAATACGGACCTTGGCAGATTTGATTCTCTAAAAAACATCATTAAGAATCCAAGAACTAAACAAGCTATTGTAGTAGCTTGAAATGTTGTAGTTATTACTTTTACACCTATATACTGCAGCACTGCTCTATAAAGGCCAAGCTTAACAAATAATGGAATCATAATAACAGGAATTGAGATAAATAGCCACCACGAAGGATACATATATTCGATTGGTAATGGCTCCCCAAGCCTTAGAACAAAAGCAAGCCACAAAGCAAAGAGTAGAGTAGCGACATCTACAAACAACATGATAATCTGCTTGTAAATTCTCTCAAGATTCTGTAACCTAAACTTCATATAATTCTTTTACTTTTCTCACAACTCTTTTAAGATCCTTTTGTGTCATACTTGTCCCTGAAGGCAAACAAAGTCCTCTATTAAACAAATCCTCAGACACTCCATTTACATATGATCTACAGTCTTTAAAAACAGGCTGCAGATGCATTGGCTTCCATAAAGGGCGACTTTCAATATTGTCTTTCTCCAGATGTAAACGTATCTCTTCTCTATCTATTGCACTATCTTTTGCTAACAATATTGTAGTTAGCCAATAATTAGAGCAACTTTCTTCAAAATCTTCTAAAAAGGTAATCTCTTTAATACTTGAAAGTTCACTCTTATAATAATTGAATATCTCTCTTTTTCTTATCACCCTATCAGATAATGAGTCTAGCTGTCCTACTCCAATTGCTGCACAGACATTACTCATTCTATAATTATAACCCACCTGTGAATGCTCATAATGGTAAGCATCATCTCTTGCTTGAGTGGCTAAAAATCTAGCCTTTTCAATCTTACTCTTATTTTTACAAACCAGAGCGCCACCTGCTGATGTTGTAATTATTTTATTGCCATTAAAAGAATAAACTCCAAAATCAGCAAAGGTGCCTAATTGTTGATTCTTATATTTAGACCCAAGAGCTTCCGCAGCATCTTCAATTATAGGGATATCAAATCTGTTAGCAATTGTAATTATTTCATCAAGCTTAGCAGCCATCCCATACAAATGAACTAAAACAATAGCTTTGGGCTTCTTATTGTGCTCTATTCCTTCTTCTATTGCTCTATTTAAAAGTTCAGGACACATATTCCAACTTTCTTTCTCACTGTCAATAAAAATAGGATTCGCCCCTAAATATTTAATAGGGTTAGCAGATGCGGAGAATGTGAAAGAAGAGCATATGACATTGTCATCTTTTTGAACTCCAGCTAAGATCAAAGCCAAATGAATAGCCGCAGTACCACTACTAAGTGCTGCAATATTATATTCTATAGATATCTTAGAAAGTTCTTTTTCGAAAGCACTAATATGAGGACCAGCAGGAGCAATCCAATTGACGTCAAACACTTCTCCCACTAACTCCCTTTCTCTACATCCCATGTGAGGAGGGGACAACCATATTCTTTTATTTTCTTGCACTAATAAGAGGTTCTAAATATTGTAGCAAATATAATCTTAAAATCAAGCCAAATACTTTGATTATTATAATAATCTAAATTTATTTTAACCTTGTCTGGATATATCACCTCATCATTATATGCTTTTGGATCTTCTTGTTTAGCTAAAATTTCTTCCTCATTTAAATATTTTAGACTTGCAGGCCCTGTAATACCTGGTCTTATCTTTAAGATGTCTCTATCAGCTTTAACAAGTTGATCAGCATAACCAAGAACATCAGGCCTAGGTCCTACCAAACTCATGTGACCAAGTAAAACATTAATTAACTCTGGTAATTCATCTAATTTATATTTTCGGAGAAAACCACCTATTTTAGTAACTCTAACATCCCCTTTTAAAGAAATTGTACTACAAGTATCCTGCATAACATACATTGTTCTAAATTTGATCATCTTAAAGATTATTCCATCCTTCCCTACTCTCTCTTGAATAAAAAACACTGACCCTATTGAAGTACTCTTTATTAAAATTGACAGCAAAACAAATAAAGGAAATAAAATAATTAAACCTAATAGTGAAGAAAAAACATCTATTATCCTTTTCATAATATTCTTTTCTTTACTGTATTAAAAATATAGCAGAAAAAACACCATAAGCTATACAAGAAAGATAATCTTTCTATTTCTCTATATACTTTCCAAACATCTTTTACTGCCTTCATTTTATTTGCTGTATTAGATGAAGAAACGATTCTATATTTAGCCAAGTTCTCATCTAAACCATATGCAGAGAACCCTCTCTTCAAGATTAATAACCAAAGAGCCATATCATGAGAAGATCGGACATTAGGCATTTCAAAATACCCAACTTTTTCTCTATTAATAATAACGGTTAAACAGCCAATTATTGTATTCTTTAGATAAGAATAATAAGTCATCTCTTTAGGAGCTTTAATAATATTGATCACATTTAATCCATCTTCAGAAATTGATTGATATGTTGTATAAGAAAATGCAATATTATTTTTATTCATAAATGAGATCTGCCTTTCTAATTTATGTGGCTCCCATAGATCATCTGAATCTAAAAATGCAATATATTCTCCTTTAGCTTTTGCGAGTGCAATGTTACGAGCCTCTGCAGCCCCAATATTACTATCTAAAAATATCGTCTTTATTCTTATATCATTTGAAGACAAGGCAGTTATGATCTGCTTAGAATCATCCTCAGAGCAATCATCTACAATAATCATCTCCCAACTAGTATAAGTTTGAGCAAGGACTGATTCAACACACTCACTTATATACCTAACAGAATTATAGGACGGAGTTATTATGGACACAAGACTATTCATTCTTATTTGATCTATGATATTCTTCCTGCTTTAAAACAACACCTATCTTATGCATTAACTTATTACTACTTTTAACAATTAATGAACGAAACGGGAATAACATAAGAACAATAATCCTAACTAAAGGATGATATTGAATATGCACTTTACAATAAGCCTTTCTAAATTTAAATTTCTCAATCAAAAATGATTGCACATTAGTTGCGTGCAGAATACTTCTAGTCCCCTCATTGACATAAGATAGATTTCTTTCTTTTAAATAATGACTATTCATTGTATAATAAAGAACATAACTTGAATATTTCTTCAAATAATCAACATGAAACTTTATAGTAGAATAATAACACTGGTTATCTATTACCTTATTCTGACTATATCCTATTAATAGATTGTCTTCCTTATTAAACACTCCCCAGAATTCCCATAATCCATCTAAGTCCTCAATGTGATTTATAAATTCTCTATTATTCATGGGTTTATTAATCGTATAATACCGATTAAAAGCAGATGAATAAACAGAATAACCATGCTCCAACATTTCTTCTTTACAAATCTTTCTTACCTCTAGTTCTTTAAGCCCTCTCCTAATCTTACTTCTTGTATTGACACTATATTCTTCTATTTCTAAAAACTTGTCATTTATTATATACCAAAAGTCTGATTTATCTTTTCTATCAAATTCTGACACCCATCTTGCAAAGAAAGCACGATTATATTTTATTTCTTGTTTTAAAAAAGGTAAATCCACCTCACTCTCAATGTGAGGTGGGTAATCTGGAATAAGCGCTCCATTATATTTTTTCCAGTTTCCCATTACTTAATTTAAAAACATCATTGAACTTGAGAACCAAAAAACAGGAAGAGTAAAAGTTATTATTAAGGTCATACGAAATGCTTTTCTCTTTAGAGGATTTTGTATTGAATTTGAAAAAAGATACAAATCATAAAGTAAAAAAGGAATAAACATCATACTTAATCTCTCTGCAATCATCTCCTGATTATGTAAAACAAAACCAGATATTAAAATTATAATTGGCAGTATGGATGGAACTATCTTTATAAAACGGAAAACATTATCTCTAAACTTATATATATAGAAAACAAATAACACCAGAAAAAGAAATAGATACAAATAACTAAGATCGATCTCAGTAGGATCAGCATCTTTAAATGACATAATAGAAGGTAGAATAATGATGTATATACTAGCAACTACTGAAGACAAAATAACTTTATCCTTTAATGGGAAAGTATAACATTTCCTAATAAGAAATAAAGGGATAAGGAATAAAGACAAATTATGAATAAAGATAGAAACAATAAATATAAGAACTGCTCTACCAGTTCTTATATCAAGAATAGAATAAGCATATAAAGACACAACCATAGCATAAAACTGTCTATATATATTCTCATATCCAAAGAAGAAAGAGAAACTCGTTGCTAAAATGATTACTAGCCCCTTTCCTAGTCTCCTTGAATCTTTATATTCTGAAATTCTTAGCAGAAGATATACCCAAAAAAAATCTAGGACAATAAATGAAAACAGTTCTGATTGTGTTAGATAATATATAATCCGTAAGCCAAACCAGAATATGAACTCTCTTACATAATATAAATCAAAAGAAGTCGACTGCATCTCTAGAGCATATGTTAAGATATCAATCTCAAAACCGTTAAAGACAAACGCATTTAGCCTAACAACAACTAAAAATGACAATAAGACTGGTATATATAAATATCTTAAAATACTTCTATTCTCAGTAAGAAGCGTGATAACACCTAGAACACACAACGTAATAAAGAAATTTAATTCCATTATTTCTTTAAAACTTTAGTTGTAAAATATTTATATACAGAAAAAATAGACAGAAACATACTCAAGACAGATAATGAATAAATCATTATCAATGAATTACCCCTGGCATCTAGAGAAATGAAATTGAAGACTACAAATAAACCAACTATAGCTAGAAATAAAATCCTAGCCATTACGCTGCTTTCCCTTTTTATCAGATCCTGATCCATACTAAAGAAAGGCTGAAATAAAGCAGATGCTATAAAGATCAATACAAAACTATAACTTAGATCTTTTGCATAAGCGAAAGTCGCAAATGTATCTTGTAAAGTGAAGGCTCCTCTTTGAAAAATAAATTGAATAATATTGAAACCATAAGTATTAATAACGAATACCAATCCCAAACCTAAGAATAATGCACTAAAGCCTGATAAGATGACTAAACGCAAATCTTTTTTAATTGACAGTCTTCTTAAAACAATAGTATTTAAATTAAGTATGACAGCTGTAAGAAGCACATTTAATAACACAATCGAATAATTAAAAAAAGTAATATTATTTCCATCATCAAGTCCTGCCGTAAATCTAGAAAGTAACATGATAATATTTGCGAAATTACCTAAAAAAAGTATTGATATGTTAAAATCTTTTAGTCCAAATTTAACATCTATACCTTTCTGCTCATTAGACATGGGAGATAAGTAGATATAAAACAAACTCAATAGTCCTACTAGTCTACTAATCACAATACCTATTACTTCAAATAATATAGACAATGGATACAATATTAATGTAGATATAAAGATATCCATTGTAGTTGAAAAAGAATGCTTCTTAAACTGACCTTTGCCTTGCATAATTACGAGGAAAATTGCATTATAGAAATTCAGAGAGAGGACTACGCCTAACAATAAAGATAGAAAAATAAAAGTCCAGAAATATTCAGGATTTATATAAAATACAATCGGGATTTGAATCAATTGACTCAAAATAAATAATCCTAACATGATCTTCCTAGAAAAATTAAATATATTCACTAAGGAAATATTATCATTATCAGAATATAATTTTGAAAATTTAGACAATAAACTTGCCTGCATTGCACTTCCTTGGGTTAAGTCTGAGAATAACTCGGATACAGTCTTTAATAATAAGAAATTAGCATACAAAACAGAAGATCCGAAAATGGATGCTAAGATAACTTCTCTCACAAATCCAAATCCTTTCTTTATTATATTTGAACAAAACAAATAAGCAAAATCTATGGAGGATTTTGACAGAAGGATACTTTTAATTGACATGTATTACTACGCTTTAACGCCAATTTGAATATACTTAAATCCTTTGCTTTGCACAAAGTCTGATGTAAACTGATTTCTACCATCAATAAATAGATTCCCTTTCATCTTTGATCGCATTAAATCAAAATCAGGACTTCTAAATTCTTTCCACTCAGTTACTAATATTAAAGCATCAGCATCTTCTAAAGCAGAATATTTGTCATCTGCATACACAATTTCAATATCTTTCAAATAGAACTTAGCCTCATTAATCGCTTTTGGATCATACGCACTCACCCTACCTCCTACATTAACAATAGATTTGATCAAATTAATGGAAGGCGCCTCTCTCATATCATCAGTTCCAGGCTTAAATGAGAGTCCCCATACTGCAATCCTTTTATCTTTCAGATCATTGCCTAATTGGCTGGTTAGCTTTGAAAACAAGACTTCTTTCTGTGCTTTATTAACCTTTTCAACAGAATCTATTAAATCAGGATGATATCCGTGAGTATTTGCAATATTGATCAACGCTTGTACATCTTTAGGAAAACAACTTCCTCCATAGCCACATCCTGGATAAATAAACTTATATCCAATTCTCTGATCGCTACCAATACCTTTACGAACTTGGTTCACATCTGCACCTACACGTTCACAAATATTAGAAATCTCATTAATAAAAGAAATCTTTGTAGCAAGCATAGCATTAGCAGCATATTTAGTCATCTCCGCTGATCTTATATCCATACCAATAAACCTATTACTACTAACCGTAAACGGAGCATATAAGTTTCTCATCATTTCCATGGAACTATCATCATTAGCTCCAACAATAACCCTGTCAGGATGCATAAAATCTTTTATAGCGGCTCCTTCTTTTAAAAATTCTGGATTAGAAACAACATCAAAAGTAAGCTTTGAGTCTCTATTCTCCAGCTCTGCCTGAATAGTCTCTCTTACTTTATCAGCAGTCCCCACTGGAACAGTTGATTTATCAACAACAACAAGATGATGACACATATTTTCTCCAATAGATTTAGCGACTTGCAAAACATACTTAAGATCAGCTGATCCATCCTCACCCATAGGAGTCCCAACAGCAATAAATACAACCTCAGCAGATTCTAAAGCTTCTTTAGTATTAGTTGTAAATTTCAGAGTTTTTTTATTCTGATTATCTATAACTAAATCAGATATTCCAGGCTCATATATTGGAATTACACCTCTTATTAACTGCGTAATTTTTTCATGATCAATATCAACACAAATAACATTATTTCCCATCTCAGCAAAGCAGGCTGCAGCAACTAAGCCTACATATCCAGAACCTATAACTGTAACTTTCATTATTTCTCTGAATTTACATATACATTTCTAAATACTGCAATCAAGATTCCTATAAAGAATGAAAAAGCTGCTGCAATTGATCCCAATATCAATACTCCTCTTTCTGGATTCTGAGTTATAGTAAATGGAGCAATGAATGAAAGTGGCTCTAATAATTTTAAATCTGTAATCTTCTTAGACCTTAGAGTAATTAACTCTAATATCTGATTATTAACATCATACTGAGATTTCTTAGAATTTACATTTATAGAACTTATATCAATAGTTGACCTCTCTAATTCTCTTATAGTCCTTAGGCTACTCACCTCCTTATTAATCGCATTAATCTCATCTGAAGTAGTTGCAACAAACTGATCATAATAACCATCTATATATATATTAGTCCTAAAATAATACGCTAGTCCATCTTGAATATTAGAGATAGAATTGTTATCCTTCACTGATAATGCAATACTGAACTTGGGAGTGCTATGTTCCTTCTCATCTTGATCTCTAATAAATATCTCTTCTGCTTTTATTGATTTAATTGCTATAGCATCCTCCAAAGAGATGTTCATTTTTTCTGAAAGAATGACATAATCTTCTTTTTTAATATCTAATTGCAGAAGATTAATTAAATCAATTGCAACTCTTTGATTTAATATTGACTCATCATCTATTCTTTCAAAGTCAGAAATGCCAGAAGTAACTAGTGCTGTGGTATTATAATAGGCAGGTCGTACTTTCTGAAATAAAATAGCGCCTAAAGTTCCACAAATAGTTGTTATAATTATAACCTTCCTGAAATCAATAAAGAACAATATAGCCTCATTAATTATCTCTCTTAAACTTAATTCTTTTTCCATACCTATTTATTTATCATTTCCTACGTGTATCAAACTATACAACTTTGAAGGCCCAAAAATACAAGTTTTTCATTTTATATTCCTAAGAATCATCAATAGAATACTTTAAAAAGTAACCATGTACTAATACAACAATAATTGGACCATGTTTTGTGCTACTTCCAAACGATAGTAATATACAATTATTGCTATTAGATATCATATTATAACGAAAAAAGCCCCAGAAAGGGGCTTGAATCATCTTATCAATCTAACATTAATACTCCCACAAATCATGCTCTATATTAAATATCTCAGCCTTTATATTCTCCGCTTCTAACAAAGCATCTAAGCCTACCATATATTCATTCACCTTTCTATCCATTACATTTGACTCTTTAACAATAGTAGAACCAAACATTCTTTTCCAAAAAATATCATCGTAAGTTCTTCTTTCTGAATCATTCTTAACTAAATTAAAGACCTCAGCATTAATTAATATCTTTCTTGCTTCCGGGAAGTGCACCCAAAATAATGGAGAAAATGTGCCAAGTAAGTCGCCATTCACCTCATCTCTATCTTCTTGTAAGGGAGCCATACCAATTATTCTAACATCCATCACTGATCTTTGCTTGTCAAAAAACCATTCTTCTTTAAGCCTCCACTTTTTTACAGTATTTCTATTAAAAGGCACAATATTAGTGGTAAAAGTTTTTGCTTCTTCAGGATCAGCGCCCAATGCAACTGCATCCCAATCAATAACCTCAATCTGCTCTTCTTTAGCTCCCCCAATAGATTTAATCTCTTCCTGAGTCATTGGAGTTCTAAACTCATCATCGTATACCGCATTTCCATATGCAGTAATACTACCTTCCTGAACAGCATTAAATATGACATCGATCAAGCTTTTTCTATCATCTGTAACTGCAGCACCTACAATACCATTGTTCTCTGGATAATAAAACGGGTGATTGATTTTCTGTCTTAGATCAATCTCTCTCCAAATCTTACGAGACCACATAACATCAGCTTCCCGTAAAGGAGCATATCTTTGAACTATTTTAGTAGAATGAATTTCTTTTTTATAAATAGAATTCATATCTTCTGTAGACAATACATCTTGTGCATTAGCACTCACAACTGTAAGTGTTGTAGTAATAAGTAATAAAATTATTTTTTTCATAGTTAGTTTTATTTTATTTCAATTACCAAAGGATCAAGAGCCCTTACTGCTGTATTTTTGGCATCTACTCTTTTCGCTTTAATATTTGATATTGTTATAGCATTTCCTGATTTAGTATTTTTAATAATATTAATCATTTTGTCATTAAACTTAGGTCCTTTTGTGTCCTCTTTCATCTGCTCGCCTTTATAAACACCTGACAAACGATACTCAGTAATCATGTATCTAACCCCTTTGAAATCAAAATCTTTTAACTGAGCTAACAAACCTCCAGCATTTACCATCCTCATCTTCTCAATAACTGTAGTTCCATTTACATCAAGAGCAAACTGCACCTTAGCTTTAGGAGGCGGAACTTCTTTAACTCTAAATTCCATATCTCCCATTTTACTTCTTTTTCCATCAACATTAGCATATAAAGTAACAATAGCTTTTCCCTTTTTAGAAGGTCGTGCTGACCATTCCCCTAATGACTTCTTTGTAGCTGCAATCTTGCCATTATTAATAACTGCTGATATCTCTCCTGCAGTATAACCAGGAACAGAAATCTTTAAAGGGTTGTCTACCTCTAAATAAAGTACATTCATATTTACAGGAGAAACTACAGCTGTTTTTGCAGCCACCAGATATTCCCCTCCAAAAGGATATATCTTAGTCCCCGTTTCTGTTTTCATTGAGATTAAACCTCCCCATTTCTTTACTCCCTCTGAACTTGTTCTTGTTGCAAAGAGTCCTTTGCCACCTACAACCCTAACAGTTTCATATTCTCCTCTCATCTGATAATCCCCATTACCTAAGCTATCATACTCTCCTACATAAATATCTGGATTCTGATCAGGGTTATTTGCAGTAATAAATATTTGAGCTCTAAAAGAATCCCCTCTTAACACAAAATTAGATTGTGGGATCTGAATGCCCTCTGCTGCTGCAAATTTCAATGACTTAGCATCAATATCTTTCTTTAAATAATCAATAACATTAGCCTCAGTATTTCTGATATCTGATTGCATCTTAGATAAAAGAGTTAATGCACCTACTGCCGGCATATCATAGAAATTATGATATTCCCATTCAATCATTTTTCCATTCGTCTGTTTTCTATCTGCCAAATCAAATGTCTCATTAACAGAATTTACCAACCTTATATTCTCACCTGATAGTGAGATCAATAATGATTTAAGAGATTGCATCTCCTCTTTACGGCTTGTTGCTGGCGTGCCTTTTCCTGATATATAGGATTTTGACTTTTTATTATAAAATAATAATCCTGCTTTCTCTCTATTATCTTTTGCATTTAAATACCCTATTGGGGAATTTAAAACATCTTCTTTTTGTTTTGCAGTCAATTCTTCCCATGAATATGTTAATGCTTTTTCTTCTATTAAATCTCCATCCTCATCTCTAATCTCCTGTTCAGCTCCTAAATAAACTTCTTTATCCGTTGCAAAGACTAAATCATACTTCATCTTCTGCAGAGAATCAACAAGCTGGTCAGTTTTTAATTTTAAATCATAAGCTTGATCTCTAACTTCTTGATATTTCTCAGGGTTATTTGTTGCTGCATTATCAAAATCAGCGTAAGTATCTCCATTCTTTGAATTAAAATTTGTAGTTGTCCTCTCAATACCTTTATTTACTTCAAAAAAGGAATTCAGAACCTCCTTAGATACATTTAATGCAAGTAGTGCAGTAAGCACTAAATACATCATGTTAATCATCTTTTGTCTTGGTGATAACTTACCAGCAGCCATTTTTTTTGTTTCTTAAGTTAATAAATTTGATGATTATTTGTTAGGATTCATAGCATTAAGCATATTACCATATACTTTATTTAATTGCTCTAAATTCTCAGCTAAGCTACCAACTTGTTGTTGAAACTTCTTAGAGTCCTCTAATGAGGATTGTAGATTCTGCAAAAATAATGTAGTAGCTTCCATTTGCTGATTAGACGCTTGTAATTGCAACTCATATAGAGAGTTTAAAGCATTCATATTTTTAACCCCTTCCTGAATTTGCGAATTATATTCAGAAATACCTGAAGCGGCGGTAATTGTTTCGTTCAATTGTTTTGCAGATTCACCAAAAGATCTTAAACCGTCATTCAGACTCTCAATTAATTCATTATCAATCTTAGCTCTTTCCAAAGCCTCATCTAATTGCTGAGATGGTCTTTTCCCAGATTCAGGATCCTGCATGTGCGCAAGCTCTGGGTAAACTAATGTCCAATCTGGTTCAACATGTTGTTTTTCAAAAGCAGAGAAAAAGAAAATAATTGACTCCATACCAAGACCTAGCATTAACATGGTTGAAGCTCCTGGTAAATGTTCAATTTTAAATAAGGCTCCTAAAATTACAATTGCAGCACCCCAACCATATAACTTTGGCATCATTAATTTATACCACTTTGCTTCTGTAACCTGCTCTATTCTATCTACAAAACCCATTTTTATTATTTTATTTAATTATTAATTTGTTTTTATTCAAAATCTTTCTTGTCTCTACCTAAGAAATCTACCGCACACCTAAAACCAATGTACGACTTAGCAGTATCTTGATATTCAAAAGTCCTTGTACTTGTTTGTATAAAATAAGCTATATCCTTCCAAGATCCCCCTCTAATAGTTTTCCTTTTCAACACTTCATGATCGTCTTCCTTTGCATTATAGTGAAGATCTGAATTCATGTCATGTGAATATGAGAAAGAAGCCTCATCATAAGCATTTGAGGTCCATTCCGCAACATTACCTGCCATATCATAAAGTCCATATCCATTAGGATTATAAGAGGCTGTTTTAATTGCTTTAAGCCCTCCATCAGCAACATAATTTCCTCTAAGTGGTTTAAAGTTAGCTAGGAAACACCCTTTGATATTTCGTGTATAAGGGCCTCCCCAAGGATATGGTGAAGCATCTAGACCGCCTCTTGAGGCATACTCCCACTCTGATTCTGTTGGCAATCTGAAATCAGGAAGTGTTGGTTGTTTAATTTCTCTTAAAAAAGAATTCATCATTCTAGTTCTCCAATGAGCAAAAGCATTTGCTTGCTTCCAGTTTACTCCTACTACTGGATAATCATCAAAAGCAGAATGCCAGAAATAATTCTTTGTATATGGATCATTAAATGAATAAGAATAATCATGATTCCATGTTAGAGTATCAGGATAAATTTTAACCTCAACATATGACAGAAACTCACTTCTATCTCTTTCTCCTGTAGCTCCCTTCTCTCTATTCGCTTTTACAGCAGCAGATTCAATATCCATTACCTGATACTTATATATATATTCTCTAGTATCAAATTCTCTCCTGCCATCTAATCTTTCATTTTCTGGCAAATACATCTCCTCTTCAAGAATTCTTCTAACTTCTTCATCGTCCCATCTAATTTTTTGATTCCAATCGATTATATAATCTCCTGTCTCCATTCCATCAGCATAATCCAAAACTGGGATACCATAATCCTCCGGAAATTGCTCAACCAAATAATGTCTAAGAATAGAATCCCTTACCCAATTAGTAAACTGACGATATTCATTATTTGTAATCTCTGTCTCATCCATATAGAATGCACCAACAGAAACCGTTTTTGATTGAGAAATATTTGCAAAAGGCACATCCTGATCAGATGGCCCCATATTGTAACTGCCCTGAGGAATGTATACCATTCCATAAGGGTCGGTTGGATTCCAGATTTGTCTACTCTGTACTCCAATTAATTCACCATTACCAGAACCTCCACATGCACTTAATAATGCAACTAACGAACTTAATAAAATTATTTTTTTCATATTCATATTATTTTATAACCTAAAGTGAGTTAAAATCTTGTTTTTATAAGAATCTAGGATTCTTATATTTTGATATTGCTTTAGTTGTTTTTATTTTAAAATTATATCCTAACATAAACTCTAATGAGTTACCCATTGAGTTCACCATAGAGACATCATAACCTAGTCCAAATCTTAAGTCATTAGTAATATCGAGGCCTCCTAACAGTATTAAGCCTTCATCTAGCCTATAACTAACGCCACCCCACATCTGATTATTGTTATGATTAGTGTATATTACGTTTGTATTAATATCTAATTGAGATGTAGCGCCATCAGATTTTAAATAAATTGAAGGATTTAATGAAAGTGCAGAGCTAATCTCATGGTAATAACCAGAAATTAAAAAATAGTGTCTTGCTAAATTGAAATCTTGACCATCACTCCATTCAATATTTGGTTCATTCATATGTGCAGAAGAAACTCCTATATACATATCCTGCGTATTAAAATAAACCCCTGCACCTATATCTAATGAGGAACCACTCACATCACCAGTAGGGATAGCTTGGTCCCCAGAAACGGCTGCTTTTAAAAACCCTCCTTCTAAACCACTCTGGAACATACCCACAGACATACCCATACCTATTTGTCCAACACCTAATTCGGTGCGATATGCATAAGAAGCTTGGAGACCTAAATTACTAAACTGCGCAACATTATCTTTAACGATATTTAGTCCGAGTCCCCCATTTAAAAAAGGAACTTCAGCATCAACACTAAAGTTTTGAGTAGACACTGCTGCTGATCCATTATCATTAAACCCAATCCATTGCGATCTGTGTAAGACAGATGTAGCAATAACACCTCTGCTTCCTGCAAAACCAGGATTATTAGCTAATTTATTAAACATATTCTGGCTAAACTGAGGATCTTGTTGAGCTGAAACGCCAAAAGTTGACATCAGAACTACTAATATTAGCAATATTCTATTCATCTAAAGTAAATTTCTCTAATAAAAATTTGCGCTAAAATAAACAATTTTTAAGACTTTAATATAAAAGCAAGGGAAACATCTTAGATGAAATTCAGGAAAAGTCACGCAAGCAACTGTTTATCAAATGGTTTGCTAGAGAAACTTATTGGCAGTTTTAAGCCATCTCTCTGGGACCTCTCCTTTATTTGATATTTCATAATCTCTGTATGAGCAAGCAATATAATAGTTTTGAGGACTTTCCACCCCCTCTCTCCTAAAAGGTACTCCCATCCACCATCTACCACTACTTTGACTCTTGTAAAATGTAATCTCATTCTTACCATCTTCAAAAGCCACTGTATATTTTGCACAATCTTTCATATTGGGATTCAGCTCATTTTTTCTAATCTTGTATCCATCAATAAAATACCAAAGCATCTCTGCAAGTAAATAAGCCGTCTGATTATTTATGTCTAGATCCTGATTGTACTCAAACAAACCAATAGCTGTAATTTTATCACTAACACCAGCATAACGCATAATTTTACAAGCATCCTCTCCATTTAATCCATTTGGAGATGAATAGACATTGGCTTGCGCATATGCATATTGAATAGCAGAAATATCAAAACTTAAAAAATCAGTATTTCGCATTATTGGTTCAACTTCATTAAAATTAGCTTTTAACTCCCCTAAGCGGATAGTATCAAAATTCATTGCTTGTAACATATCAGTAGCAATACTAGAAACAAAATAAGACTGATATCCTAAATTTGTATAATGAAAAAGATGACTTGGCTTATGAGAAATCATCTTCCCTAGATGAGAGAATGAAGCTAAATTATCATCCTCAAGACCAATATCAAACTTGCTATCTACTGTCGTTAAATTAATAAACCTGTCTAAAGAAGCATAAGCCTTATAAACAGCATAGCTTAAATCATGACCACCACCAATAACAAATGGAATAATCCCATTATGCAAAAGTTCCTTACAAACAATCTCAATAATATTAAAGGTTTCTTTTCGAGAAGGCATTAACTCTAGAATACCTAAATCAACAACCCTAGGAAGATTATGATGATGAAAGGAGTAAAATAAAGCTCTTATTTTACAATCAGATTCTGACAAAGTATTTCCAGAGCCCTCATACTCTGGAATATTAAAAACTGCAATCTCAGCAAATTTCACATCAGGAAAGGAATCTTGAGTATGCGTCTCAATATTCCTGCCAATCTGAGTAGTTTCCCACCTATCCTTATCTTCATATAAGTCTGAATTAACTGGTTTGAAATAAGGCCGAATCAACTTCATATTTTCTTTTTAAATCTTGATTTCTTATCTGGTTGGCTTTCCCATAAAGTTATACACTGCTCCCTTGTCAAATCTTTTGGCTCAGTACCTTTTGGAATTTTCACATTTATCTTTTTCCCCTGTCCAGGAGTTACTTGAATAAACGGACCATATCTTCCATTAACCACCTGCACTAAAGGTTCTCCTTCAAAATTAGCAATTAATCTGTCTTTATCAGCCTGAATTTTAATTTTTATTAGCTCTACTGATCTGTCTAGATTAATTGTCAAAGGATCTTCTTCATCTGTCTTTTTAATAGAAGTGAATTTGCCATCATATCTTAAATAGGGCCCAAACCTTCCTATTGACGCTACAATTTCTTTCCCCTCCCACTCACCAACCAATCTAGGAAGCTTAAATAAATCTAGTGCATCTTCTAATGTGATTGTTTGAATTTTCTGTCCCTGAATCAAGGAAGCAAACTTCGGTTTCGGTTTATCCTCACCATCTTGCTTTTCTCCAATTTGTACCATAGGACCAAAAGGACCAATACGCGCCAAAACTTTATTGCCGCTCACAGGATCAACACCTAATTGTCTTTCTCCGGAAGCTTTTCCAACACGACCAACTACATCTTCTACTTTCGCATGAAAATCTCCATAGAAGGAAGCTATCATTTGATTCCAAACTTTCTTGCCTTCAGCAATTTCATCAAATTCGGTCTCTACAGATGCAGTAAAACTATACTGCATAATATCTGAAAAATGCTCCACTAAAAAATCATTAACAACAACACCGACATCTGTAGGGAAAAGCTTTTTGTTTTCCGCTCCAGTGATAGAAGTTTTTTCTGATTTTATAAGATTCCCTTCTTTGAGCGTTATCAACTGTGAAACACGCTCTACCCCTTCACGATTTTCATTTTCAATATATCCTCTTTTTTGAATAGTAGTAATTGTTGCAGCATAAGTTGAAGGTCTTCCAATCCCTAATTCTTCCATCTTTTTAACTAAGCTCGCCTCAGCATATCTAGCTGGAGGACGAGAAAATTGCTCAGAAGCAACAGCCTCAGAAATCACTAAAGAATCTCCTAGCGCTAATCTTGGTAACACACCTTCTTGCTCGTCATGATTATCATCCTTACCTTCCAAATATACTTTCATGAAACCTTCAAAAGTAATCACCTCTCCTTTTGCTACAAAATTTTCTTCTGAATTTGATAAATTAATTCTAACAGTAGTTCTGTCAAACTTAGCATCTGTCATCTGAGAAGCAATCGTTCTTTTCCAAATTAAATCATACAATCTTTGATGAGACCTATCCCCTTCAACCGTTTTATTTTTTATATAAGACGGCCTAATTGCCTCATGCGCTTCCTGCGCTCCCTTAGCTTTATTAGTATAAACCCTTCTCTGGCAATACTCCTCCCCATATTGCAACTCAATTTCTTGTTCTGCTGCAACAAGTGCATCATTAGATAAATTAACACTATCCGTTCTCATATATGTTATTTTACCTGCCTCATATAGCTTCTGAGCCACTATCATAGTTTGATTAACAGAAAAACCAAGCTTACGAGAAGCTTCCTGCTGTAAGGTTGAAGTTGTAAATGGAGCCACAGGTGACCTCTTGGCTGGTTTTTCTACTAAAGATCCTACAGAAAAAGTAGCCTTCTCACATTTGCGCATAAATTCATAGGCTTCCTCATTATTGTTAAATCTTTTAGGCAATTCAGCTTTTACTACTTTTCCATCTAAATTAATAAAAAATGCTACTACTTTATAAGATGAAATGGAAATGAAATTAATAATCTCATTTTCACGCTCAACAATTAAACGCACTGCAACAGATTGAACACGACCAGCTGAAAGCCCTTGTTTTACTTTTCTCCAAAGAACAGGAGAAAGCTCAAAACCGACCAACCTATCTAGGACACGCCTTGCCTGCTGTGCATTTACTAAATCAGTATTTAAACTTCTTGGATTCTCCACAGCATAAGTAATTGCTTTCTTTGTTATCTCATGAAAAACAATCCTTTTAGTTCTTGTAGCATCTAATTTTAAAGCTTCTATCAAATGCCATGCAATAGCTTCTCCCTCACGATCCTCATCAGTAGCAAGCCAAACAGTTTCAGCCTTCTTTGCAATATTGCTCAAATGACTCACGACCTTCCTTTTATCTTCTGATATCACATAATTAGGAGCAAAACCATTTTCAATATCAATTGCCATCCCCCCTTTCTTAGGCAAATCCCTAATGTGCCCGATACTAGATTCTACTATAAATTCTTTACCTAGAAACCCTTGAATAATTTTCTTTTTTGCTGGTGACTCTACAATCACTAAATTCTTTGCCATAAATCTTAATTGATTAAAAATTTTTGGCAAATAAAAAAAACTTTTTTTAAATAAAACCATAAAAATTAATGACAGTTTGTATTATATTATTTATAATATAAGTAAAATGATATACTGTCATATTGTCAGTTTTTATTATTTTTGCGTTTTAATAATATCGCAATGAGTGCCGTAGAATTATTAGCTAATAAAATTAACGAAAGTAAACAAGGAGAAGTCTTACAATTATCTAAAAAAGAAAAGGTAAGCCGAAAGATGTATATTGAAAGTTATGGCTGTCAAATGAATTTCTCAGATAGTGAAATTGTTGCTTCTATACTTTATGATGAAGGTTTCTCTACAACAAAAGATATTACTGCGGCAGATTTAGTATTTGTAAATACATGCTCCATTAGAGAGAAAGCAGAACTAACTGTCCGCAAACGATTAGAGTTCTATAACTCTATAAAAAGAGACAGAAATCCAAAGATGTTAGTTGGTGTCCTAGGATGTATGGCTGAAAGATTAAAAGAAAGATTCTTAGAAGAAGAGAAATTAGTTGATATTGTTGTAGGGCCAGACTCTTACAGAGATCTGCCAAAACTAATAAAAGAAGTAGACAGTGGAAGAAAAGCTGTAAATGTTATCCTCTCACTAGAAGAAACATATGCAGATATTAACCCTGTAAGATTAGGGACAAATAACGTAACTGCCTTTGTATCAATCACTAGAGGATGTGATAATATGTGTTCTTTTTGTGTAGTCCCATTTACAAGAGGAAGAGAACGAAGTAGAGACCCTAAAAGTATAATGGAAGAGTGTGAAAAATTATTTAATAATGGATATAAAGAAATTACCTTGCTAGGACAAAATGTGGATTCTTACCTTTGGTATGGTGGAGGAGCCAAAAAAGACTTTAAAAAAGCAACCCCTGAAACACAAAAAAATAGCTTACGATTTGCCAACCTACTAGATATGGTAGCACAAATCAGTCCTCTTTTAAGGATACGATTCTCAACATCAAATCCTCAAGACATGAGTATTGATGTAATTGATATGATAAAGAAACACGATAACATTTGTAAATATATTCATCTTCCAGTCCAATCAGGTAGCAGTAGAATACTGCAATTAATGAATAGAGGATATAACAGGAAAGAATATATTACATTAATTGACAACATTAAAGAAAGGATCCCTAATTGTGCCATTTCAATGGATATGATTGTAGGATTCTGCTCAGAAACAGAAGAAGATCACTTAGAAACATTGTCATTAATGGATTATGTAAAATATGATTTTGGATATATGTTTAAATATTCAGAACGACCTAAGACCCCAGCCGCAAGAATGAAAGATGATATCCAAGAAAGAACAAAACAAAGAAGGATTGCTGAAATTATCGAAAAACAACAAGCGCATTCTTTGTTACACATGAAAGCAAAAATTGGACAAACTTTAGAAGTACTTATTGAGGGAAATTCTAAGAAATCAGATAAACATTTTTATGGAAGAACAACTTTCAATTCAACTGTTATTTTTCCAAAAGACAAATATAAAATTGGAGATTATGTAATGGTGAAAATTAAAGATTGTACTTCTGCAACCTTAAAAGGTGAAATAATTTAACTATGAATACACAACAAGCAAAACAAAGATTTGGCATTATAGGTAGCAGTCCTGAATTAGAGCGTGCTATTGATGTTTCATTACAGGTAGCTCCAACTGACATTTCCATTCTAGTTGTTGGAGAAAGTGGAACAGGAAAAGAAAGTATCCCAAAAATAATCCATCAGAACAGCAGAAGAAAACACAAACCATATATTGCAGTAAATTGCGGAGCAATACCAGAAGGCACTATAGATTCTGAACTTTTTGGGCATGAAAAAGGCTCATTCACTGGTGCCCATGATAGTAGAAAAGGATATTTCGAAGCTGCTAATGGAGGAACTATTTTCTTAGATGAAGTTGGAGAATTACCTATTGCCTCACAAGCCAGATTATTAAGAGTGCTGGAAAATGGAGAGATAATTAAAGTAGGGGCATCAAAAGAACAAAAAGTAGATGTGCGAATAATTGCAGCCACAAATGTTAACTTACCAGCATCGGTAGCAAAAGGAAAATTCAGAGAGGATCTATATTATAGGCTTAATACCATTAGTATTAATTTGCCAGCTCTAAGAGATAGAGGGGATGACATCAATCTTCTTTTTAGAAAATTTGCTGCTGATTTTGCAGATCAGTACAACACTCCTCCTATTAGATTAACTGATAATGCATCACATGTCTTACAAAACTATAATTGGCCCGGAAATATTAGGCAATTAAGAAATTTTGTAGCACAATTATCAGTAATTGAAACAGAACGAATGATAGACTCCGAAAAAATACAAGCTCAATTACCTAATATTTCTTCAAGTGATATTGTAAAATATGAAGATAAGAATAAAGCAGACTTATCAGAAAGAGAGATACTCTACAAGGTGCTCTTTGATATGAAAAGGGACCTCTCTGAACTTAAAAAAATTACTTTTGACCTAATACAAAAAGACGGAAATAGTGAAATTATGCAATCTGTAAGTCCAACAATCTTTAATGACAATGGAGATAATAAAATTCTGGGAAATCAAGCAAAAGAAACTAAAACGATTGATATTGAGGAGTCCTTATCCTTATTTGAACAAGAAAGAAGATTGATTGAAAAATCATTATTAAAGCATAAAGGAAAAAGAAAAAGTGCGGCGGGGGAGCTAGGGATATCAGAAAGAACCCTATATCGTAAATTAAAAGAATTTGGATTAGAATGAAACAAACTATTAGCATAATATTAGCAGGCATTCTTTTAACCTCTTGTGGGATTTATTCTTTTACAGGGGCTTCTATTCCTATTGAAGCCAAAACCGTATCTGTTTCATATTTCACATCAACAGCTACTAATTCTCCATCCTCATTAAACCAAACAATTACTGAGGGCCTAAAAGATCTTTTTCTATCTCAGACAAGTCTCGCATTAACAGAGACAGAAGGAGATCTTATTTTTAGTGGAGAAATAACAAAATATCATATAATACCAATGGCCATACAGGCCAATGAAACTGCTGGTCAAAATCGCTTAACAATAATTGTAAAAGTAATGTACCAGAATAGTTATGATAGCAAACAAAATTTTGAAAGTAATTTTAGTCGTTATCGTGATTTTAATAGCTCTGAAAACTTTGCTGACATTGAAACCGCTCTAATTGAAGAGATTACTGCAGAAATTATAGAAGATGTGTTTAATAAAGCATTTGTAAATTGGTAATGGAAGTTGAGAAGATAATCAAACTAATTAATAATCCTCAAGATATTTTAAGTGAGGATGTAACTGATCTAGACAACTTGCTTTCAAAACATCCTTATTTCCAAAGCGGACAATTATTACTCACTAGAGGGCTACTAAACACTGATAGCATTCGCTATAATCAACAATTAAAAAAAGCCGCTGCTTACACCTTAAATAGGGAGAAACTTTTTAGCCTAGTTACCAAAATGATGGGAAGGAAGGATGCCGAAATCTCTGAAGAGATAAAACCAAAAGCAATAGAAGAAAGATTAGAGCTTGGGAAACCTTTTACATTTAAAGAGGGTGAAAATCATTCATTTAGTGAATGGTTGACATTGTTAAATGTTAGCAAAATTAAAAGACAAGAGACAAGTTTAGTAGATAATTTCATAGAGAATGAAATACAAATTAAAAAACCTAAAAAAGAAGCCTTTTTTAATGCACCCAATGTTGCTAAAGAAAGCTTAATTGAAAATAGTAACATAGTCACCCCAACTCTGGCTAAAGTTTATCTAGAACAAGGTCATTATGAAAAGGCTATTTCATCTTATGAAAAATTAATCTTGAAATATCCAGAAAAAAATAGTTTCTTTGCAGCCCAAATAAAATTGATTAGTAAACTAAATAACAAATAAAATGTATACAGTCTTTGCAATCTTAATTATCATCACTTCTGTCCTGTTAGTATTGGTAGTTTTAGTTCAAAACCCTAAAGGCGGAGGGCTATCGTCATCATTCGGAGGAGGTGCAGGAAACCAAATTATGGGAGCCAAAAAAACAACCGACTTCTTAGAGAAAGCTACATGGACTTTAGCAGTTGTGTTAATTGTTTTATCATTAGTATCTAACTTTGCTATTCCAAGACAGAACACTGACGAACCTACGGAGATTAAGGCACAAGAACAAATTGATGATGCTGTCATTCCCAACTTGCCAGCCGCACCTAATACCCAATAATTTCCGACATATTTACATGTTTTTCTATCTAAACTGACAAAATTTCATTCTTTATAGATGTAATCTTATTATGGCATAGTTTATGCAATAACGTATAATAATATATTAATAATTTAAATTAAACGATATGTCAAAAATTAACATCACACCTCTTGCTGATAGAGTAATTATTAAGCAAGCGGCAGCAGAAACAACAACTGCATCAGGAATTATAATCCCTGATACTGCTCAAGAAAAACCACAAAAAGGAAATGTAATGGCTGTAGGAAAAGGGACAAAAGATAACCCAATAACAGTAAAAACAGGTGACACTGTGCTTTATGGCAAGTATGCTGGCACTGAATTAAAATATAAAGATGAGGACTACTTAATAATGAAGGAATCTGACATTTTAGCAATCATAAAATAACGCAATCATAAAATAAAACGACATGGCAAAAAATATAACATTTGATATAGAATCAAGAGATGCATTAAAAAAAGGTGTAGACGCACTAGCAAATGCAGTAAAAGTTACATTAGGTCCTCAAGGGAGAAATGTAGTAATTGGCAAAAGTTTTGGAGGTCCTCAAATTACTAAGGATGGAGTGACAGTTGCAAAAGAAGTAGAAATAGAAGATCCAACTGAAAATATGGGAGCTCAAATGGTAAAAGAAGTAGCCTCTAACACAAATGATCTGGCAGGAGACGGAACTACTACAGCAACAGTCCTTGCTCAAGCAATTATAACAGCTGGGCTTAAAAATGTTGCTGCAGGCGCAAATCCTATGGATGTAAAAAGAGGTATAGATAAGGCTGTAAAGATTCTAATTACAGATATCCATTCACAAGCACAAAAAGTAGGAAATTCTTATGATAAGATTGAGCAGATAGCAAGTATCTCTGCTAATAATGACTCTGTAATTGGAGCGCTTATTGCTGAAGCAATGAAAAAAGTAAAAACTGAAGGTGTAATTACTGTTGAAGAAGCAAAAGGAACAGAAACACATGTTGAAGTTGTAGAAGGAATGCAATTTGATAGAGGATACTTATCTCCTTATTTTATTACAGATGCAGACAAGATGGAGGCTAATATGGAAAATCCTTACATCTTAATTTACGACAAGAAGATTTCAGCAATGAAGGATCTATTACCAATACTAGAACAAACTGCAAAATCAGGGCGGCCTTTAGTTATCATAGCTGAAGATGTTGATGGAGAAGCATTGTCAACTCTAGTAGTGAATAAGATAAGAGGAGCCTTAAAGGTATGCGCTATAAAAGCTCCAGGATTTGGAGATAGAAGAAAAGCAATGTTAGAAGACATTGCTATACTAACTAATGCAACAGTCGTATCAGAAGAGAGAGGCTTCAAATTAGAAAGTACAACTTTAGAAATGTTAGGTTCTAGTGAGAAGATTACAGTAGACAAAGACAATACTACAATAGTAAATGGCGCAGGGAAAAGCTCAACTATTAAAGCTAGAGTAAACCAGATCAAAGCGCAAATAGAAAGCACTACCTCTGACTATGACAGAGAAAAACTGCAAGAAAGATTAGCAAAATTAGCTGGCGGTGTTGCTGTACTTTATGTTGGCGCTCCTACTGAAGTAGAAATGAAAGAGAAAAAAGATAGAGTCGATGATGCATTAGCTGCAACTCGTGCAGCTGTAGAGGAAGGTATTGTTCCTGGAGGTGGGGTCGCGATTGTCCGAGCAACAGATAAATTAGAGAAACTTAAAGGAGATAATGATGATGAACAAACAGGTATTAACATTATCAAAAGGGCTGCTGAGGAGCCTCTAAGACAGATAGTAGAAAATGCAGGACTAGAAGGCAGTGTAATTGTTGCAAAGGTATGTGATGGAAAAGGAGATTTTGGATTTAATGCTAAAACTGAAGTATATGAAAACCTTTATAAGGCTGGAGTAATCGACCCTGCTAAAGTAGTAAGAGTAGCGCTAGAAAATGCAGCTTCTGTAGCGGGAATGCTGCTCACAACTGAATGTGTTATTGCTGATATACAAGAGGACACTCCTCCATCAATGCCCCCTGCAATGGGTGGTGGTGGAATGCCAGGAATGATGTAAACGGCAAGTAGATGGTTTACAAAAAATCCCTGCTAATTTAGCGGGGATTTTTTATGACAGCAATTAAATATAAGATATCTATAGGATGGTCAGCATAAAACTATATGTCAGTCTACATTATCGTGTAGAAAAGAATTATTTTGCTTTAACTCTGTAGTATTATTGTCGTTTGTTAGAGTGTAAGTAGACAATTCGCTTTCTGATGAATGAGTCGGTTCACTAATCTCCACATTATTACGTTTATATGCAGGAACATCTTCTAATGAAGTTAAGCCAGATGGAGTACGTAACTTAATAGAAATGTTTCTTAACCTTTCCTCTCTTTCTCTAGACTCAATTTTCATCACCTCAGTATTAACTTGTGCAGTTTCAAGAGTATTTAAGGTTGAATCATCTTCCAAAACTTCATCATCTAAATCTAGATCAACAATTTGTTTCACAGATACAGGATCCTCCTCTAACATAATTGAGCTTATCACTTCTTGAGCTGATTCTTCTTTGTAATCTGCAGAAGCATCATTCAAGTCAAGAGTGATTGTTTTAGCAGCATCATTATCTGATGGAGCCCTATCATTAATTGGGATATCTGATACAACATCTAGATCTTCCTCTTTAGGAATCTCAAAATCTATCTCATCATCTAATAATAAAGTTTGCTGGGAGACATTAGAAGTATCCTTGGATGTAATATTTACATCTTCTTCCGCTTCCATATCAGCAATGGCATCAAAATTATCCTCATCCAATTTTACTGTCTTGAGTCCTTTTGGTTTTCTTTTTTCTTCAAAGCCTGTTGCAATCACAGTTACACTAATAGCCATTCCCAAATCAGGATCAATACCTATTCCCTCAATAATATTAACATTTCTACCTGCTGCATCTTGAATTTTATTCTTAATCTTTGCAAGCTCTGACATTTTAATTTCACCTTCTCCATCACCAGTTACAATTTTTAACAATACCTGCTGAGCACCAGTAATATCATTATCATTTAGAAGAGGGGAATCTAGAGCTTCAATTACTGCTTCAATTGCCCTGTTCTCTCCTTCTACTTTTGCTTGCCCCATTACCGCTGTACCACTATTCTCTAATACTTTTCTAGCATCATTAAGATCAATATTAACAATCAGATGCTGCGAGATAACCTCAGCGATTCCCTTTGTTGCTGTATTTAAAACCTCATTCGCTTTTGCAAATGCAGCTGTAAAGGTTAAGTCTCCATACACCTCTATTAACTTTTCATTATCAATTACCAATAGCGTGTCAACATATTTTTTTAATTCGGCAATTCCTTCGTCTGCATATTGCCTACGATAACCTCCCTCAGTAGCAAAAGGAACAGTAACTACGCCTACAGTTAAGATGTCTTTTTCCTGAGCAATCTCTGCAATAACAGGTGCAGCACCAGTACCAGTACCACCTCCCATTCCAGCAGTAATAAATAACATCTTAGTATTTGCATCTAGAAGTTCTGTTATTCTATCAGCACTCTCCTCAGCAGCCCTTCTACCAACTTCTGGATTAGATCCAGCTCCCAACCCTTCTGTTAAATCAATCCCTAACTGTATCTTTATTGGAACGGGGCTTGCATCTAAGGCCTGAGCATCTGTATTACAGATCACAAAATCTACCCCATTGATCCCATTCTCAAACATGTAATTAACAGCATTACTCCCACCGCCACCAATACCCATTACTTTTATTTGTGAAGATTGATTCTTTGGCATTTGGAAGGCCATTCCTAATTCAAGTGCGCTCATAATTTATTTTTTAATTTATTATTGCTATTATTTTTAATTTACATTATCTTCAGTGAACCATCCACTAATCCTATCCATTAATGAAGATTCATTTGTTATCTCTTTTGTTGCTTGATTATTAGGAATTCCTTCAGTCATTATAAACTCCTCAGGATGTTGCTCTAAATATTCAAATCCTTTTAAAACCAGACCCACTCCAGTTGAATACATCGGACTCACAACTAAATCTTTAGATTCTGTTCCAAGGTGCTCGTTAGGATATCCAATCCTAGTCTCCCTACCAGTAATATAAGCTACCAATTGTTTCAAGTTCTTTATTAATGACCCGCCTCCAGTAAGTACAACTCCAGTCATTAACTTATTCTCATAACCGGAAGCTTTGATCTCATGATACACTAAATCAATAATTTCTTTATACCTCGCTCCAATAATCTCTGATAAATTCCTTACTGCTATCTCTTTAGCAGGCCTTCCTCTTAATCCAGGGATAGCAACCATCACATTCTCTTGCTCCTCAGTATACATTGCGGATCCAAATTTTATTTTTAAAAGTTCAGCTTGATTTTCTAGAATCTCTAAACCTCCTTTTATATCTTTTGTAATTACATTCCCTCCAAAAGGAATCACAGCGGTATGCCTAATTATATTTCCTAAGAAAATAGCCACATCAGTAGTCCCTCCTCCAATATCAACGAGTGCAACACCTTCGCGCATTTCATCCTCATCAAGTACAGCTACAGCAGATGCAAATGGCTCAAGAACTAAATCCCTAGGTTTTAATCCGGCTCTCTCTACACATTTGATAATATTTTTAACAGCTCCAACTTGTGCTGTAATTACATGGAAATTGGCCTCAAGTTTTACACCAGCCATACCAACTGGATCCTCAATACCGTCCTCTCCATCAACTGTGTATTCCTGCGGTATTACATGAATTATTTCCTCCCCTGGAATAGTAATAAGCTTGAACATATTAGATTTTAATTTAGCAATATCAGCCTTGCCAATTTCAATCTCAATATTGTCCCTAACAATCTCTCCCCTGTGTTGTAAGCTCTTAATATGTTGGCCAGCAACACCTATAAATACCTCTTCTATTTCTATCCCAGAATCCTGATTTGCCTCCTCAATAGCTTCAACTATTGAAGAGACTGTTTTGTCAATATTTGAAACAATGCCTCTTGTAACCCCGTTAGAAATTGAGCGACCTGTTCCTAATATTTCTAACTTGCCATATTGATTTTTCCGACCAATTATAACTGAAATCTTGGTAGTGCCAATATCAAGGCCAACCATAATATCTCCTATAGATAGTTTTTTCTCTTCTTCCATTGTTTTTATTTTCTTACACAAACAATCTGATTATTAAACTTTAAATTAATATCAGAATAACTTTGCCATCCCTTTACAGGCATTGCCACTTTATAAAATTGATATAAATTATCTAGCTTCTCTAATACATTATCAAAACTCCCAATATTAATTCTCTGACTTCCTACTCTAGGAATCAAGAATATCTCATTGTTATCAAAATGAATCTGAGTGATTTGTGCACTCCAAAAATCTGATTTACTAATTTCCTTAACAAACTCATAGATTCCAACATGATTATTAATAGAAATATCTCCCGTAGCTACTACCAACTTTGAAGTGTAATCATCAAACAATTGCATTTTCTCCCCAAATTCATCCAAATAGTAATCACCAGTGTTACTCTTAATTCTTACAATCGCTTTCTTCTGTTTAATCAAAATATTGACTTTTCCCTTTTGACTTATAAATACCTCAGCTTCTTTGACCCCCGGATGAGATTCTAAAACATTTTCTAATCTTTCTTGGTTAAAATCAATCATCAGAATACTATCAAAATGAACTGCTCTATCTTTTAAATAATCCAAAACAATGTATTCATTAATAAAATTATCATCTGTTTGTTTGATACTTATATCCTGTAAGCTAATTCTTTGGTTTGCTTGTCTGTCATTGCTAAATACCAATAACACAAATAAGGTGGTAATTGATAACATCCATTTGAATATAATAAATACTTTCTTCATTAGTTAAGCATATGTTTTATTGGCTGAACTAAGGATCCTATATCACCAGCCCCAAGTGTTAATAACACATCTATATCCTTATTTTCTAAAACTAATAAAAGTTCCTCTTTAGAACAAAGTTCTTTTTTAGGATTATTACATAAATCTAAGAGCATTTGTGAATTAATCCCAGAAATTGGATTTTCTCTTGCTGGATAAATATCTAATAGTACTAAATCATCAGCTCCCTCTAATGAGATGGCAAACTCATTTGCTAAATCTTTAGTCCTACTAAATAAATGTGGTTGAAAAACAACTATTAATTCTCTTAATGGATATAATTGTTTTGTAGCGCAGATAGTGGCACTAACTTCTTCAGGATGATGAGCATAATCATCAATATACACTAGCTCCTCAGTATCAATAAGTTTATCAAACCTTCTATTTATTCCTTTAAAAGTAGCTAACCCCTCTGCGACATCATTGCATGATAATCCTAAATAATAAGCCACTACTGAGGCTGCGACTGCATTACTAACATTATGTGTCCCAGGCATCTGTAACTCAATATCTTTTTTCAGCTTCTTAGCAACAATAGCCTTCATATTATCTAAAGCTAACATATCAAAAACCATTCTTCCATCTTGCACTCTGATATTTTCAACGAAATAATCTGCTTTATTCTTAGCAGAATAGCTAAACTTTACCCCTCCTTCAGGAGTAGAAAAATCAATAGCTATCGATTCCTCAACCAACAAAAGTCCTTTTTCTTTTACTTGAGATGCAAATTGGATAAATGCTAAATCCAAATCATCTTTATCTTTATAAATATCTAGATGATCAGCAGCAACTGAAGTTATAATAGCAATATCCGCATGAATTTGCAAAAATGATCTATCAAACTCGTCTGCTTCAACAATTAAGATATTTCCTTGCTTAGCTAATAAGAAGTTAGTATTATAATTACGACTAATACCTCCTAGGAATGCAGTGGCCTCTCTACCAGATTGTTGTAAAATATGAGCCAACATAGTTGATGTTGTAGTTTTCCCATGAGTGCCAGCAACAGCAATTGTAAATGATTGTTTAGATATCATCCCTAAAATCTCAGCACGCTTAAAGATATCGAAACCTTTGATTTTAAAAAATTTAAGCACTTGATTGTCAATAGAAATAGCTGGCGTGAAAATAACCAAGGTAGTATTATACTCTGAATCCTTAATGAAATCTGGAATACATGAAACTGAGTCTGTATAATGAATATTAATTCCTTCATTCTGCAACTCAATACATAGATCTGATTTTAATTTGTCATAACCAAAGACCCTCTTGCCTTTAGCATTAAAGTAACGAGCTAAAGCACTCATTCCTATGCCACCAATACCAACTAAATAAATCTGTTTATATAAGTCTAAGTTCATTTTATTAAATCTAATGCGGCAATTGCAATTCTATCAGCCGCATCTTTTACTGCTATCTTCTTTATGCTACTACTTAAAGAAACTTGCAAATCCTTATCATTAAGCAATTCTATAAGATTATCTACAAGTTTACAATTTGCCTGTTTGTCTTCTACAATTAATGCTGCATTCTTATTAACTAAGGATTGTGCATTTTTATACTGATGGTTTTCAGCTACATTTGGAGATGGAACTAGAATAATTGGTTTCCCAATACAACAAAGTTCAGCAATTGCAATTGCTCCTGCCCTTGATATGATTATATCAGCAGCAGCATAAGCCTTATCCATCTCTTTTATGAAAGTATATACCTTGATGCCATCTAAATTTACATCAGTAATAATCTCTTTGACTTTACTCTGATAGGAAAGACCCGTTTGCCATATCAAATTTATCCCAATATCCTTTAATTTATAAATGTTTTGTGCAATTGCATTATTAATTGTTAACGCGCCTAAACTTCCGCCAATAACCAAAACAGTTGGTTTTGATTTATCAACCTCAAATAACTGCTGCCCATCTTCCCTCTTCTTTTCAGAACCTATAATATCTTCACGAATAGGATTTCCAGTAACTATCATTTTCTCTAATGGAAAAAATCTATCCATATCATCATAAGCTACACATATTTTTCGAACATATCTTGCTAAGATCCTATTGGTTATACCTGGATATGAATTTTGTTCTTGTATTAAAGACGGAATTCCTCTTTTTGCAGCAACATAAATCAATGGAGCACTAGCATAACCACCTGTTCCAATCACTAAATCTGGTTTGAAATTCTTGATTATTCTTCTTGCTTTCCAGATACTATGCAATACCTTGAATGGAAATAATAAATTTCTTTTATCAAAACCTCTTTGCAATCCACTTATCCATAGTCCAATAATATTATAACCCTCATTTGGAACCTTCTCCATTTCCATTCTATCCTTAGCACCAACAAATAAGAAATCTACATTACGCTCTTGTCTTTCAATTGCCTTAGCTAATGCAAGTGCTGGGAATATATGCCCGCCAGTTCCTCCTCCACTAATTATAACCTTAAGCCTTTTCATATTCACCTTCTAATGATTTTCTGCTTACACTTAATACAATTCCTAAAGCAATAAAAGTAAAGACTAATGATGTGCCACCCATACTTATCAATGGCAATGTTTGCCCAGTAACTGGCATTATCTCTACTGATACTAACATATTAATTAATGCCTGAAAAACCAAAGAAAACATCAAGCCAACAACAATCAATCCGCCAAAAATACTATCAGTTTGGAAAAATATTCTGAGAGCACGGAAAAATAAAATCATATAAAATAATAGCGCAGTAGTTCCTCCAAGCAATCCATATTCTTCTAGAATAATTGCAAAGATAAAGTCAGACTCAGAATAAGGCAAGATACTTCTCTGTGTGCTTTTTCCAGGTCCCACGCCAAATAAAGACCCATTCTGTATTGCAACCAAGGCCTGTGTTTGTTGATAATCCTTGTCCATCACCTCAACATCATTATTAATGAAATAACTATCAATTCTGCTAACCCAAGTAGTAGATCGAGGTAAAAATTTTACTCCAATTTCAGGCATAAATTTTGCTACACCATAAATTACTCCTGCAGCTAGAAATGCAACACTCAATATTTTGACAATAAAATTTAATCGTATTCTACCTACAAACATCAATACTAAGCCATTAATAAAGACTAACGCTGAGGTAGAGAAGTTGTTTGGCAGAATTAAAGCACAAACTATTAATAGAGGTGCAAATACATACCAAATAATTTCTGTGATTCTATCAAGGTTATTTCTATTAACGCTTATCTGACGAGCCATAAAAAGTATGACAGTTAGTTTTGCAACATCTGAAGGCTGAAATTGAAGACCTGCCACATTGACCCATCTTGATGCTCCATTAATAGAAACTCCAATCACTAACACCATAATTAACAGCGCTAAGGATGTAAAATAACCTATCTGACCTAATCTTGAAAAATACTTAAAAGGTATTAAATGTACAATATACATTGCAACTAAGCCTATAAATAATTTCACAGTATGACTTGTTAAATCAGCCCAACCAGCAGCAGAATACACTACCATTATTGAGAATAAAGATAATGCAAAAACTATGATCCAAATGGTTTTATCTCCCTTAAGTTTTATGTTTTCCAAGATTGAACCCATTTACAAAGTTCTCACTGATTTCTTAAATTTAAATCCTCGATCTTCATAATTTTCAAATAAATCAAAACTTGCACAGGCAGGAGACAACAATACCGCCTCTCCCTTATTGGCTAAACTAAATGACTGATTAACAGCCTCATGCATTGATGACGCTTGAACTATTGTATCAACTTTTCCTTGGAACGAATTAATAATCTTTTGATTATTTTCTCCTAAACAAATAATTGCTTTTACCTTATTTGTAACCATCTCATACAATTCAGAGTAGTCATTTCCTTTATCGACCCCACCAGCAATCCAAACTACATCCTTTTGCATGCTTTCTAGTGCAAACCAACTAGCATTTACATTAGTTGCTTTTGAATCATTAATAAAATCAATACCATGTACAGTAAGCACATGTTCTAATCTATGTTCTACGCTCTGGAAATCAATCATGGATTGCCTAATTACTGAATCTTTTACTTCAAAAACTCTAGCGGCCATTGCAGCAGCCATGGAATTGAAGATGTTGTGTTTGCCTTGTAAGGCTAATTCTTGAATTGTCATAGTTTTATTATTTAGTTTAATTATTAATTCTTTATTATTTAAATACCCTCCTTCCTTTTGTTCATTTATTAATGATATCGGAATCTTCTTAGCTTTTGATTTGATTGTATTGGAAAGCTTATCATCTGCATTATAGATCAGAAAGTCAGTTGCAGTTTGATTCTCAGTTATCCGAAATTTTGATGCTATATAATTCTCTAACTTGTAATCATATCTTTCCAAATGATCATTAGTTATATTTAAAATAATTGCTACATCACTTCTAAAATCTTGAATGCCATCTAACTGAAAGCTACTCAGCTCCAGAACAACATAATCATAATCCTTCTCTGCAACTGACAATGCAAATCCAACACCTATATTGCCTGCCACCAAGACATCATAACCAGCATTCTTTAGTATATGTCCTAAAAGTAGAGTAGTAGTAGTTTTACCATTACTTCCTGTAACAGCAACAATCTTAGCCTTTGTATATCTAAAAGCAAACTCCACCTCTGATATAACTGGAATGTTATTTAAATTTAGCTTTTGGATTAACTCAATTTTATCAGATATCCCAGGACTTTTAATAACCTCGTCAGCTTTTATGATTTTTTCTAGAGTGTGTGTGTATTCCTCCCAATCAATATCATTATTTAAAAGAACTGTTTTAGAATCATCCGTAATTTTTCCTTTATCTGAAATAAAAACATCAAATCCTTTTTTCTTTGCTAAAACTGCTGCTCCTACTCCACTAATACCTGCTCCTAATACAGCTATCACCTTAGTCATTATCTTAATTTAAGTGTTACTACAGTTATCACCGCAAGCATGATACCCACTATCCAAAATCTAGTCACAATTTTACTCTCATGCATTCCTAATTTTTGATAGTGATGATGTAGAGGTGCCATCCTAAATATTCGTTTTCCTGCACCATATTTCCTTTTTGTATATTTAAAATATCCAACCTGTATGATTACTGATAGATTCTCCACTAAGAAAACCCCACACAATACAGGTATTAATAACTCCTTTCTGATTAAAATAGCTACTACAGCAATGATACCACCTAATGCTAATGAGCCGGTATCACCCATAAACACTTGGGCGGGATAAGAATTATACCACATGAATCCAACACAAGAACCAACAAATGCCGACATATAAATCACCAATTCTCCCGTGTCAGGGATGTACATAATATTCAGATAATCGGCCGCAATAATATTACCAGATACATAAGCAAAGAGTGCTAAAGTAACCCCAATAATTGCAGAACTTCCTGTTGCTAAACCATCAAGCCCATCTGTCATATTGGCCCCATTACTTACAGCAGTGATAATTAAAACAACGATTAGTACAAAAAATATCCAAGCATACTGCTCTGCCGTATCTCCCATCCAAGAAGTTATTGATTGATAATCAAACTCGTTATTCTTGAAAAATGGAGTAGTAGTTTTAGATGATTTCTGAGCTAATATCACTGAATCAACAGATTTAGACTCTGATAATAGATCAATCTCATCTTTCACAATGATTTCAGAATGAAAGACCATTGTCAAGCCAACAAGCAAGCCAATACCAATTTGCCCTAGAATCTTAAATCTGCCAGCCAAACCTTCTTTGTCTTGCTTGAAAACTTTAATATAATCATCAATAAAACCGATAGTCCCCAGCCACAGAGTTGACACAAGCATAATTTGAATATAAACATTATCTAATTTGGTAAATAATAAGGTTGGGATCAAAATTGCTGAAAGAATGATCAACCCGCCCATAGTAGGAGTGCCTTTCTTTGCTTCTTCACCACTAAGACCTAGAGGCCTAATTTGTTCTCCAATTTGTTTTCTTTGAATCAATTTAATAATACGCCCCCCAAAAACAAGAGAAACTAACAAAGAAGTAATTACCGCCATAGCTGCACGGAACGAGATATATTGGAACAACCCAGCTCCAGGGAAATCATAGACATTTTGCAAGTGCTCAAATAAATAGTATAACATTATTTTAAATTATATTTAGTGATTGTTTTAATTCCTTCATGTCGTCAAATGGAATTTTCTCTCCTCGTATTTCTTGATATTTTTCATGCCCTTTACCAGCAAGTAATATGATGTCATTTTTATTAGCTAACTTACTGGCTGTCATTATTGCTTGTCTTCTATCTGTAATTGCAAGGACTTTCTTATTTTGTATTGGATCTAACCCAGCTATCATATCTTCAATAATATCCTCCGGATTTTCTGATCTTGGATTGTCAGAAGTAATTATAACCTGTGTACTTAGATTACAAGCAGCCTGAGCCATAAGTGGGCGCTTGCTTTTATCTCTATCTCCTCCACATCCAATAACGGTTATTAAAGATTCTACATTAGTTCTAATAGCATTTATAGCTTTAAGCACATTCTTTAAAGCATCATCAGTATGTGCATAATCAACGATCCCTGTAATATCATCTTCATTTCTAACACATTGAAATCTTCCCTCCGCTGAATGTAGCATACTTAAAGCAGTAAGAACATCATAATCTTCGAAACCAAACTGCTTGGCCACAGCATATACCGAAATGATATTATAAGCATTAAATTCTCCAATTAATTTCACCCAAACATCAACTTTATTAATCTGCAGAAGCATGCCTTCAAACTGATTCTCTAGAACTTTACATCTATAGTCCGACAATGATTTTAGAGAATAAAAGAGCTTCTTCGCTTTCGTTCCCTCAAGCATCTTCTCAGCATTCTTATCTTCTTTATTGACTAATGCAAATGCATCTTTATGTAATGAATCGAAAAAAGATTTCTTTATATCACGATACTCGGAGAATGTCTTATGATAATCCAAATGCTCTTGTGAGATATTTGTAAATACACCTCCAGAAAACTGCAAACCATGTACCCTCCCTTGGGCAAGAGCATGTGAACTTACCTCCATAAAACAATAGTCACACCCCTTATCAATCATCCCACTCAAAAGACAATTTATTTGCAAAGGATCTGGTGTAGTATGTGTAGAGGGAATTACTTGATCAATAATTTTGTTTTCTATTGTAGAAAGCATACCTACTTTATTATTCAGTAATGTGAGAAGCTGATGCAATAGACTGACAATTGTCGTCTTACCATTAGTTCCTGTTACACCAACCAACTTAATTCTCTCTGATGGGTTATTATAGAAATTTGCGGCAATTATACCTAATGCATTATAAGAGCTTGGTACCTGCACATAAGTTATCTTGTCATCTAATTTACTTGGTAATTGTTCAACAATAATTGCAATTGCACCATCTTCTATAGCGCTTTGAATATATTGATGTCCATCTGAAGCTGAACCCTCTATAGCTACAAATAATGCTTTTGCATTGATCTTCCTTGAGTCAAAATGAATAATAGGAATTTCAATATTAGTAGAGCCAAATACCTTTAGAATGTTCACTTTATATAATAATTCTTGTAATTTCATTATGCTAATTCTAATTTAATTACACTGCCCATTATAAATTTATCACCCGTTTTAATCGATTGTTTAATTACCCCTCCCGATCCAATAACTTGTACTTGAACATAACTTTCCAAGAGGTATAGTGCGTCTTTTAAATTTAACCCTCTTAAATCTGGCATTACACCACTTTGTAGACCCTTCTCGATTCTATCCATTATTAACCCACCTTCTTTTTCTGATCTTTGATCCCTAAGATTAGCCCTTTGATCTTGATTATCAGAAATACCTAGATCCTTTAACACTAAATTCACTTCCTCTAATTCTCCATACTTAACTTCTGGCAAACTTTTTAAGATCTCACAACTAATCATGGGGCGATGAATCTCCATATCTAGTGCAAAAACTTTGTCTGCTAATTCTTTAAAAATAGGAGCTGCAACTTTGCCTCCATAAACCTGACCATTCTTTGGATTATTAATTACAACTATGCCAGAATATTTTGGATTTTCAGCTGGAAAAAAGCCTGCAAAAGAAGCCTGATACATTTTCTCCTCATCTTTCTTTCTGCCAGCATAATTAAGTACTGTTGTACCAGTCTTTCCTGCAATCTGATATCTGTCAGATTTGATATTCTTTGCTGTACCTTCTTCGATAACACCAATTAATAACGGCATGACTTTGTCAATTGTACTTTCAGAACAGATAGCAGGATTTATCATTTCAGGATATTTTTTGACTAACTCTATTCCACCTCCTACAAGTGCAGATGTGAAAATTGGTTTCATCATCTTACCTCTGTTTGCAATCGCATTATAGAATGTCAACACATGTAAAGGAGTTAGAGCCATCTCATAGCCAGTTGACATCCATGGCAATGTTACTCCAGACCAACCCCTTTCATTAGGAATTGGCATTCTTAACCCATCTGGGTATGGCAGTTCAAGATCTAAAGGGGTGCTTAAACCCATTTTATAAATTCTATCTGTGAATAGAGATGGATCTTTTTTATAATTGTTATTAATAATTGATGAGACACCCACATTTGATGAAATTATAAATGCCTTCTTTATGGTTACTTTCTTAAATTTATGGGGTGAATCTATCATCACTCGATCATAATACGTAACTCTACCCCTTTGTAGATCAACAGAATCAGTCACCTCAAATTTACCGTCTTCTAAACCAGCAATTATTGAGGCCAGCTTAAAAGTTGATCCAGGAGCAACATGCTCAGCTATAGCGTAATTAAAATGCTCTCGGACTCTATCAAGGGTATCCTTTTTTAAGTTTGCAATCACTTTTATTTCTCCTGTTGCAACCTCCATAAGCACCACACACCCCCAATCAGCATTTTCATTTATCAAAGCAGCTTCTAAAGATTTCTCAGCAACATCCTGCATATCTATATTGATAGTGGTTACTATATCATCCCCTGGTTCTGGCATCTTATTCCCATCAGAATCCTGTGGGATCCAGACTCCTTGCGCTATCTTTCTTTTAAGATTTACCCCATCTAATCCAGATAAAATAGGATTATATGCTCGTTCAATTCCAACTGGATTAACCTCCCTATCCTCTCCAATCGTTCTACGCGCTAATTCACCAAAAGGAGTTTCTCTGTGTGGTCTTTGCTCAGCAATTAGCCCCCCCCTATTCTGATCTAATTTAAGAATGGGGAGCCTTTTTAGTGCAACCAGTTCATTATGCTTAACTTTTAACTTAAGCCGCACATATCTATTCTTACTTAATCTTTTAGACACTCGTAAGAAGTGTTCATACTCACTATCGGTTTTGTCCCCAAACAATAAAGAAAGTCCTTCTGAGAGCTCTGAAATATTACTTTCAAATAACTCATCATCTATTACACTCATGTCAAGATAAACATTATAGAGAGGCATTGACACTGCCAATAAAGAACCATCATCTGCTAATATGTTTCCTCTAGGAGCTAATACATTAAAAAACTTTGGCTGACTGTTTGTATTAATTGCAGTATCAAATTGTTGGATTTTTACAATCTTTGCAACCACAACAAAAGAAATAACCAATACAAATAAATACACCGCTATTACTCTAAAATGAGTATTTTTATCTTTAGCTTGCGTCATTTTTCAATAATTTCAGGAGGTGTTAATGATGTCTTTAAACCCTGATTTTTAACTAGACCTTCAACAACAGATCTCCTATATAAGCCCATTAATCTAGATTTGTTTGTAATATATGTTAATCTTAGATCTGCAACTTCTTTTTCTAATGCAATGGATTGCTTTAATAATTTCTCAGCATGAAAAGAAGAACGAATATTTATCAGGCCTAAAACCACTACTAATAATAAAAAAGGGACTAATCTTACATTACTCTTTTCAATAATGAATTCTCCTCTCAAAATGGAGCTAAGTGTATTTGAGCTGCTTCTTCTAGTCGCCATTAATCTTTTCTGCGATTCTTAATTTTGCACTTCTTGCCCTTGAGTTTTCTCTAATCTCACACTCAGGGGCTACGATTACTTTACTGTTTATTTCTTGTAACTCTTTTATTGGATTGCCAAAAAAATCCTTCTCAATTTTCCCTAATAAATTTCCTTTTTTCATCAAATTCTTAACTAGCCGATCTTCTAATGAATGATAAGATAGAACCACTAATCTTCCATTGGGATTTAATAAATCTACAGCGCTCAATAACATCTCCTCTAGAGCCTTAATTTCGTCATTAACTTCAATTCGTATTGCCTGGAAAACTCTTGCTAAAAATTGATTCATATGCTTTTTGGGAGCCAAATCATTTATCACATGTTTCAACTCAGATGTGGTATTTATACTAGACACCTCCCTTGCATCTATAATCTTTTTAGAAATTTTTCTTGAATTCTTTAAATCTCCATATTTGTAAAACACATTTGCTAAATCTGCTTCAGAATAATCATTCACAACATCCTTGGCAGACAAAATAGAATTCACATTCATCCTCATATCAAGCTTGCCATCAAACCTTGTAGAGAATCCTCTTTCAGCAACATCAAATTGATGGGAGGAGACTCCAAGATCTGCAAGCAAACCATCAATTTTTATTACCTTCTCCATTCTTAAGAAATTCTTTAGATATCTAAAGTTTGCATTAATCAATTTAAAATTTGGCTGACTTAAAGCATTAGCACTCGCACTCTTATCTTGATCAAAAGCAAATAGTTTGCCTCCATCCAACTTACTCAGAATTGATTTTGAATGCCCACCTCCTCCAAAAGTGACATCAACATAAATTCCCTCTGGCTTAATACCCAGCCCTTGTATACATTCATTTAATAATACCGGATTATGATATGCCATCCGGTTTATTTATAGGCTGCTTCCCCATAACATCTTCAGCTAAATTTCCAAAATCTTTTAATGTTTCGGAAACAGAAGATTCATATCTATTCTTGTCCCAAATCTCAATCATACTTACTGATGAAGAGAGCACTATCTCTTTTTCCAAGCCTGCGAAAGACAATAGATCTTTTGGTATAAGAAATCTTCCTGAACCATCTAATTCAACAACTTTCAATCCTGCCATATAAGACCTGATAAAATCATTATTCTTCTTCATAAAACGATTCAATTGATTTACCTGTCTAACAACCTCATTCCACTCATTCATTGGATGGATCTCTAAACACTGATTAAACACAGATCTCTTTATTACAAAACCTTCACCAATTATTTTTTCCAATTGTTTTTTAAGTGCAGCAGGAAACATTACTCGCCCTTTGGCATCTGCCTTGCATTCGTATGTCCCTATAATGTTAATCACCGCTATTACTTTTAATCTGGCTGCTAATATACGAATAAACCCCACTTTTTCCCACTATTACCCACTTTGTTGATAACTTTCCCCACATGCTCGCACTTTAACCCTGTTAGATATAGGAATTGTCATTAATAATTATTTTCGTTTCTTTGTAGAATAATATCCAATATACTTATGGTAAAAAAAGAAGGAAAGTTTAGATGGTTGGAAGAAGGTAAAGATGGACGACCAGTAATCTTACTTCATGGCTTAATGGGAGGTGTTGAAAATTTTGGAGAGATGGTTGATTTTATCTCAACTGAATGTAAAGTTTATGGGATTGACTTAAAACTTTTTGAAGGAAGAAGCCTACTTAATGTATCTGTAAAATCATTAAGCGACTATTTATATGAATTCATGTGCCAATTAGGAATTGAAAGTGCCGTACTTATTGGCAACTCAATGGGAGGACACATAGGCTTAATCTTTGCAAAAAATCATCCGGAGAAAGTAGATGGTCTAATCCTCACTGGTAGCTCAGGGCTATTTGAAGAGTCTATGGGGAATTCTTTCCCTAGACGAGGAGACAAAAACTATATCCGAAAAAAAACAGAAGAAGTATTTTATGACCCAAAAGTCGCTACAGACGAATTAGTTGACAGGGTTTTTGAAATTGCTAATAATAGAGTCACAATACTTAAACTCTTAGGATATGCAAAATCTGCTATAAGACATAATATGGCTAAAGACATCCCTAAAATCACAAAACCAACTTGTTTAATATGGGGAGCAGAAGATAAAGTTACTCCACCACATGTTGCTGAAGAATTTCATAAACTATTACCAAACTCTGAACTAAACTGGATTCCTCTATGCGGACATGCCCCTATGTGGGAACATCCAAAAAGTTTTAGTGAGATTGTGCTTCAGTTTCTGAGAAAAAAATTCTAAAACGTTTATGAAAATCAAAACTGCTCAATTTGTAATTAGCAATACTGATTACAAAATATGTCCTACACCAAAGATGCCTGAATATGCTTTTATTGGCAGATCAAATGTTGGTAAATCATCATTAATAAATGCTTTAGCTAATAATAAAAATCTAGCTAAGACATCAACGAAACCTGGGAAAACACAATTAATCAATCACTTCTTAATAAATAAAAAATGGTACTTAGTTGACTTGCCAGGATATGGATTTGCAAAAACATCTAAGGAGAAGAGAGCTAGATTCCATGATATGATAAGTGAATACCTACTAAATAGAAGCAATCTAATGTGTCTTTTTGTTCTAATAGACAGTCGTCATAATGCTCAAGCAATTGACCAAGAGTTTATTCAGTGGCTTTCTGAGAATGAGATCCCTTTTGTACTAGTTTTCACGAAAGGAGATAAATTAGGAAAAACAGTGCTTGCCAAAAATGTAGAAGAATATAAGTCAGAAATGCTAAAACAATGGGCAGAACTTCCTAGAATATTTATTACATCAGCAGAAAAGAAAAGAGGACTAGATGATATTTTAACATATATTGAAAGTCTAAACCCTATATTCAGAGAAATTACATGATCATCCCTTGATCTGTGTTTTTTCAGCAAAAAACTGACAATAATCTCGCAAAGCACCTGCAAGCTTTTCGTTTCCTGTGGCCTTTTCTAAAGAATTAGCCATCCCAATCATTGTCTGATAATACATAATAAACATCTCATTGATAGGCATATCTTTTGTCCATAAGTCAATACGCAAAGTTTCTTTATTTTTTGCAGCCCAAGCAGAAACCATTAAAGCTTTAATATCACACTCCTTTTTAGTAGCATCACTTGAATCCATTTCAATATTTATTGGTAAATAATTTTCATCCAAATCAACTTCAAATTTTAAAGTCTGTCTCATTATATCTTATTTAGTCGGTTTATATTTTGAGTTATGTAAAAACTCCCGTGAATCAGTCAAATACATTAACTCTTCTATATCAATTTTATTATTTTTCATATAATCACTTACCATCTTATAGCCTATAAAAAAAGCAACTCTACCTGGAGCTTCATTTGGCATCCCCTTTGCAAATGGAGCATAATTAAGAAAGGACCTAAACTCAATCTCTTTCTTAGAGAAAAGCAAATCTTCCTCAATAAAATACTCCCAAATACTTGCCTCATTCTCTTCTACCCAAGTCATTTGCTCTACAGTAAAACGAAACTTGTCTTCCATATTTAATTTAGGTAACATTTTATCCAAAAAATACATCATCTTTCCTTTATGAACTACTTGAGAAAGCAGATCTTTATCAAATAAATATTCTTGAAAGTATTCATTAAACCAAACTTCCATCACATTGGAAAGAATAAATCTTTTTTGCTTTTGAAACCTTAAATATGTAGGGTCACCTAAATATTTATAATACTTACTGTTTTCTCCTAAAAAGTTTTCTAAACCTATCCCGATATTATTATCATAAGTTACCACCCCATAGTTAAAGCCTCCAAAAAAAGTAGTCACTTCAGGGATAGGATAAGATGGAAAAGCGGCTGCAAACTGACCAAAGGCAAGTTCTAGATCATATTCTATATCTGAAAAATCAGAAAACAAAAGGGCTGTAGAATCATAAGCTTCACGCATATCTCTATTTTGGGTAAAAGCCAGTAATCCATCGTAATATTCTTCTTTATTTGGAGAATAAATTTGAAGTATCTGAGTAGTAAATACATTATTAAAAGAGCCAAAATTTTTATCCCACTTATTAGATCTTTCAATAACATTTTCTGGATTTACAGAAAACAACTCCTTCTCAAACCTATTGAATCTCAGCTCTACCTTATCTGCCTTATTAGAAGCTACATAATCCAAGATAACTACTAAAAAAACCCCGAGCAATAAAGAAAGAAATAAGACTGTCCTTTTCATAGAGCAAAATAATAAGTTTTAACTTACATTTGCAAACAATTATGCAAACAACAGCAATAATTACTTACATATCAAATTGGCTTATAGAGTATGTCAACACATGTAACTCTAAAGGTTTTGTGATTGGAATTTCAGGAGGAATTGATTCAGCAGTAACATCTGTACTAGCCGCTAAAACTGGATTACCATTAATATGTGTTGAGATGCCAATTCATCAAAACAAAACAGAAGTTGAAAGAGGATCCAAGCATATCCAATGGCTTAGAGAAAACTTTCCAAATGTAAGTTCAAAGAGGATAGAATTAACTTCAACTTTTGATGAATTTATCACAAAAATCCCCTCTAATAAAAATAAACTTGCACTAGCAAATACTAGGTCCAGACTGAGAATGATTACTCTATACTACCTTGCTCAGGATAACAACTCTCTTGTTATAGGCACAGGAAATAAAGTGGAGGATTTCGGAATTGGGTTTTTTACAAAATATGGTGATGGGGGAGTAGATATTAGCCCAATTGCTGATTTACTAAAATCTGAAGTTTATACCCTTGCTAAGGAGTTATCAATAAATGATGATGTCATAATCGCCCCTCCTACTGACGGCCTATGGATGGATAACAAAACTGATGAAGAGCAGATTGGGGCCAATTATCCAGAGTTAGAATGGGCAATGGATTTTAAGGGAGATGAAGGTTCATTATCTAAAAGAGAGAAGGAGGTATTACATATATACAAACAACTTAATTATGCGAGTCAACATAAAATGAAGGAAATACCAGTATGCATAATTCCTAAACACCTTAAGTAATTTAATTTTACTACTTTAGCTTTATACTAATTTTTAAAACAAGAAAATGAAACAAATAGAAACACCTCTAACCTGGGGATTAGCAATAGGACTTATGATATCTTTATTTATTGGAAATCTGATGACAGAAAATGAATCTAATATTATATCAGCCAACCTGAATACTGACAACGCAATATCTGATATATTTAAGAAAAATTGTGAGACTGTGAAAGAATATGACAAGGCTTTTTGTAACGAGGATATTGATTATGAAAAGTTTTATGCAACCAATGCAATAGTGAAAGGAACTACATTGGGTGCAAAAGATTCAATCAATGTTGAAGACCGTAAAGTTGCTCATCAAGAAATGTGGCAAAAATATGATTTTAGTACATCTCAACCACTTAATTTATTGCCTGGTGTTAATCCAGAAACAAAAGAGATGGATGGCTCTGTAAGAACGTATTTTAATCTTACGGTTACATTAACTGAGAATCAAAAATCTATTACAATACCAATGTATGAATCATATGATTTTGATGAGGATGGAAAAATAGTTTTTTATCAATTTTATGGAGATGTAACATCAGCATTGTCATCTTTAAATGAAGAATAATAGATTTAGCCTCAACTAATTACCAAAGAACCCGCTTATTTAGCGGGTTTTTTTTGAAAATTTTAGCGTACTAAATCTCATATATAGATAATTAATCTTCTTATTTTTGCCAAATGAAATTAATAATTCTTATTGGCTGCCTATTTCTACTTGATATGTATTTTTATCTTGGAACAGTATCAGTAGTTAATAAGCTATGGAATTATAAAATAATTTTCAAGATTATATATTGGCTAATATCCATTTTAGTATATACAGGAATTATTTATATAGTTGTGACTTATAACAAGACCACTCCATCTGTCCGCTTTAATGACAGTATAATATATACCAGTTTATTTTTTATTTTATTTACTGCAAAACTAATAGGATCCATCCCTCTAATAATTGATGATATTCTTAGAGTCTTTAGATATGTTTTTGCCTTTTTCAACAACTCTCAATACACACATGATGTAAGCCGTCTAGATTTTCTAAAAAAATCAGCACTTATTGTTTCGGGAACTTTATTCTCTACCTTATTAATTGGAATGCAATGGGGCAGGTATAATTTTAAGAAAAATTATCAAGATATTTTTATACATAACTGGCCTACAGATCTTGAAAATTATAAAATTATTCAAATCTCAGATCTACATCTAGGAAGTTTTAATGATGTCGGGAAATTAGAAGAGATTGTAGAGATGATTAATGATGAAAAACCTAATATAGTAGTATTTACAGGGGACCTAGTAAATAATTATTATCATGAAGCAATTCCTTATGTTAACACTCTGAAAAAGATAGAGGCAAAAGACGGTAAATTTTCCATATTAGGCAATCATGATTATTGTGATTACGTAATGTTAAAGAGAAGCTCAAAGAAGTGGAAAGAAAATTTCAAACAGTTATTAGCATTAGAAAAGGAAGCAGGCTTTGATTTACTCTTAAATGAATCAAGGGAGATTGCCTTAGGTGATAAGCGATTTAATATTGTCGGAGTCGAGAACTGGGGTGCTGGTAATTTCAATAAAGATGGTGATCTAGATAAAGCAATGAAAGATGTAGACATCAAGATCCCAACCATATTACTTTCTCACGACCCATCACATTGGAATGAAGTAGTGCGAGGAAGCAAATATAATATTGAGCTTCAACTATCGGGACATACACATGGAATGCAATTTGGGATTGAAATTCCAGGATTCAAATGGAGTCCTGTACAATACAGATATAAAGAATGGGCAGGGCTTTATAAGATAGACAACAGCCAGATCTATGTAAACAGAGGATTAGGACATCTTGGCTATGCCGGTAGAGTCGGAATAATGCCAGATATATCAATATTAAATATTAAGAAAGAGATATAGATTGCTAAAAGTATTTACAGATATTAAGAATATACAGAAGCAATGGGAGGATATTAAAGTCCCTAAATTCTTAGATCTAAATTTTTTACAAATCTATTATCAGAAACACTCTCAGATAACGCATTTATTTGCTATGGATGCTAACATAAGATTATATGCTCATATTTTTAAGTTAACTTTTAGCAAGGCTAAGAATTATTTAAAGAATAATCCGATCAGCAATATTATTCTAAGTTCTATTAATTTTGATGTACTGTATCTTACGAATTCTTATATTACCAATGTTCCTGCTTTTACAAGTGATAAAGCGATTCATCTTAAGCAATTACTCAACACTATAGAACATAATTATTCACTCATAGTAATCCCAGATTTTCTATTTGAGAATATGATAGTGGAAAATGACAACTATATCAAAATAGAGATTGAGGAGGAAATGACTATAGATGTAAGAGGTGAGTGGGAGACATTAGAAGATTATATGGGAGATTTGAAAAAGAAGTATAGAAATAAAGTAAAAAAAATTATTAAACAAACTAGTGAATTAGAGATCAGAAACTTAGATGTCAATGATTTAGAAAGATACGCAATTGATATCAAGTCACTCTTTAAGCAGGTAGCAACATCGTCTGCATTTACAGGGCCTAAATTTAATACAGATTCTTTTGTGTCTTTTGTTAAGCAACAATTTATGAAGATTGATGGTTACTTTATGAATGATAAGTTAGTTGGTTTTTCATCTGCAATAGAAAAAGACGAAAAATCATACTCTTACTTTGTCGGATTTGATAAAAATCTAAATAAATCAGTACCTATATATGGGAGGATTATAATAGAAAATATAAAGACTGCAATAGAAGGGAAAAAGAAACTTCTAATTCTTGGACGTACAGCAAATGAATATAAAAGTAATTTTGGTGCTTTGCCAAACAAATCTTATGTATATATAAGAATAGAAAATAAATTTCTACGAACTCTTTTAAAACCTATCTATAGTAAACTAAGTATAAAAAAGTGGATACAAAGAAGCCCCTTTAAAAATTAAGATCATAATCAACTGTGTGAGCATTCTATTTCCTTAATCTAACTTTAACAAAAGCTACAATCATAAAAATAGCAGCAATAAATACGGATAGCCTTCCTATGTAGTCACCAAACTGACTATAAAAAGTAGAAGTAGTATTCAGATCTACCTTGGCTTTCAAGCAAACTACTTCATCCCATTTAGATTCTTGTAATATATCTCCTCTTGAATTTATAACACTCGATATTCCTGTATTTGCAGAACGAACAATTGATTTCCTTTGCTCAATTGCTCTTAATTTAGCATATTGAAGATGCTGCTTATAGCCTGCTGTATTTTTCCACCAACCATCATTAGTGATTATTGCCAATAAATTTGTTTCACCTAAATCCATATGTCCATATACACTCTCATAACAAATAAGCGGAGAGACTACACTGTTATTAACTAAGAAGGAATTAATATAATTCTCACTGCCCAAAGAGCCACTAGTCCCACCCAAATTAACAGCCAATTTTGCTAATGGATCTAGAATATATGGGAAAGGCATCTTTTCTACCCCTGGCACTAATTTTGTTTTATGATATACATGAACATATCCGCTATCATTAATAAAAACAGCAGAGTTATAAGCATCATAAAAAATATCCTCGTTCCTAATTTGTCTAGCTGTAGATGATTTTTCTTCTTGACTATTAAATAATCGATATGTAGTAGCTCCAACTAGAATATTTAAATTAGGATATTTCTTTTGGAGCTCCTTTAGCGTTACAATACTATATGTTGTTTCGTATTGATTATTCTCATTCTCCCATATTCCTTCAAGTAGTGCAGTCTCCGGACCTATCAAAAGTTCTGTCTCCTGAGTAAGGCCTGTTTCAGCAAGTGCAATAAAATCTTCTAGCTGATCATCAAATGAAATACTAAATTTATCTAAGTAAGGGTCAACATTAGGCTGAACAATTAGCACATCTATGCTTTGGTTATTGTACTCTTCAAAATTGAAATACATAGATAAAGAAAAAAGAATAGGTGTTAATAACACCAATATTGGAAACAATAAAATCTCCTTTCTATTCTCTTTATTATAGAGTCTAAAGAGAGAGAGATTTACTAAAATAACCCAAAGAGATCCACCTAAGAAACCAGTAAATTCATACCATTGAATCAATGAAGTTGAATTTGCAAATACATTCCCAAGCGTAAGCCATGGCCATGACAAATCCCAATTTAAATGCAGATACTCCATTGATATCCATAACACAATGAGAGAAAAATACCCCAATCTTTTTGAAGTTGCGATTTTTATTTTATGAAAACCCCAAAAAGAAGTTGCCATCAAAGTAGCATTCACAAAGAATGCTGCTATTGCCCCAAAAACTGTTGCATGATATATCCAATAAGTAGTAATAGCATTAAATAAAAAAAATGCTAAGAAGGAATAACGGAAAACTTGTTTGCTGTTTGCAGATTCCTGTTCTAAAATTAATAAGGGAATGAAGGCAACGAAAACTAGTGGAAATACACCAATTGATGGCCAAGAGAATGCCAGTAATAATCCACTTAATAAGGCTAATAATAGTTTATTCATAAAGTTTACAAATATTATCATATTTTTGCTGAAATGAATGCAATACAAAGAAATATCCCTAATTTAATTACACTAGCAAACTTAACTTGTGGTCTGTTTGCAATCATTTTCGCTTTTCAAGGGATCCTAACAGCTGCATCACTTTGCATATTTTTAGGTGCTCTCTTAGATTTTTTTGATGGACTTGCTGCTCGACTTCTAAAAATAAGTGGAGAATTTGGAAAGCAACTTGATTCTATGGCTGATATGGTAACTTTTGGGGTAGCACCAGGATTTATCTTTTTTCATTTCATATTCTATCTCAATAATGATATAATTTTTCGTCATTCCATGGAAAATGATAATCTTTTTTTTCCTGCATCATTAGCGCTTTTAATTCCAATTTTTGCAGCTTACCGTTTGGCTAATTTCAATATCGACTCTAGACAAATAGATTCCTTCATTGGCTTGCCAACTCCTGCATTAGCAATATTTATTGCAGCAATTCCTCATATTGATTTCAATATATTTCCCATGTTTACTGACATAAAGTTACTTGCAATACTTGCAATAATAATGCCCTTGCTTTTGGTATTAGAGATGCCTATGTTCTCACTAAAAATCAACAAAGAAGAAAGTATAAAATCTAGATTAAACTTGTTTAGAATATCACTCATTTTTGCAGCAATTGTATTATTCTTTGCATTTCAGTTTGCTGCTATCCCATTTATTGTAATTTTATACCTGATTTTATCACTCCTAAATAATATACTATAATTATGAAATTCACAGCTGAAATAGATGTAATGCCACTCAAATCATTATTAGACCCACAAGGAAAAGCCGTAAGTGCAAGTATGGGAAATGTTGGTTTATCTGAAATCGAAAATGTAAGGATTGGGAAACATATTACATTAGAAATTGAGGCAGAGAATAAAGAAGTAGCTTCAAGAAAAGTGGATCAGGCTTGTAAAAAGATGCTATGCAATCAAATTATGGAATCTTATGTATTTACTTTAAAAGAAGTCTAATTATTTCCTAATACCGATCACGAATAATTTCTACATTAAACAATAATATGAAAAAAATACTTTTAACAACAATATGCTTTGTCCTTGTTACTTGTATTTTTTCTCAGCAACATACATCTTATGCAGTTTCAAGTGGTGGTACTTATTCTATTGGTGGAGGGCATAGCAATTCTTCAACTATAGGAGAGTCTATGGTTACCACTCTTATTTCTGCTTCTAATGTGGTAACACAAGGCTTTCAGCAAAGTTTTCCTGGCTGTACAGATTCTACAGCATGTAACTATGACTCAGCAGCAAATACAGATGATGGTTCATGTATTGCTGTTTCAATAGGCTGTACAGACTCTACAATGTGGAACTACAATTCAAATGCTAATACTGATTTTGGTGGAGCAATATGTATTCCATTTATAGAAGGATGTACA
>MDSV01035730.1_pt1 | contig 48932 bp, 48 predicted proteins | sample 810851 | NCBI WGS metagenome assembly MDSV01 (sample SAMN05326640, study PRJNA326480) | marine metagenome | isolation source: seawater | place: Atlantic Ocean: North East | collected 2012
GAACCAATAGCAAAACCTTCAACATTTATTTTTCCATAATCAAGAATGCAACACCACATTACAGTAGCCCACCTAGGTCTAAAAGTTTCTATCTCACCAAAATAAGTTCCTTGGAATAAACCTATTTTATGTATACAAGAATCATCTTCGTTTATTCCTGGATAATTAGGATCATAATCAGGATGATCTTCATCATAGGTGTTATAAAAACATTCGCATTCACTGTATTCAAGATCATCACGATAATAGATACTTCCATCTGCATAGTTATAACAAACATCATAGTCAACACCAGGAACATTTGTCATATCCTCAATAAAATGATTCCATTTGAGAATTGAAGGGTCTGAAACAGCTGTAGTATTAACATAAAATTCTGCAACGTATGCTGGGAATGTTCGCTCTCCACGAGAGTCATATTCATCACCCATAAAACCATGCGAATGACCTAACTCATGCTGAACAATCTCTGCTGATCTTGATGAAATTGGTTGTATATTTACTGAACCTTGAGCAACTCCCCTTCCTAATAACGTTGTTAAAAAGGATACAGTATCCCAGTCCCCCACTACATCCCCTATTTTTTCTCTATCAACATTACCAATACAGTAAATATTTGTATCCCAATCCTCATAACAGCCTTTTTCGATATTAAATATTGATACTCCAGTAGAATCTACCTCCTCTAAAACAAGGACATTAAAATAATCATTAAATACTTCACTTGCATCTGAGTTTTTTAGGTTATTTACTGATTCAAGCAGCCTTAAATGAAATTCGTTTTTCTCATCTGTACCGTTTAATTGATCGCCTATAAAAATATAATTTGTTCTAGCTGTAGTGGAAGGATCTCCAATTAGATAATATAAATATTGATTGCTAGTCTGACAATTGTTTCCATCCTCATCACAAGCATAAGATACTGATTTAATATCTTTATTTGACACAAAATAACCCTCTAACTCTCCCTCGCATGTTGAATCTTCAAGATCACTTGCACATAGTGACATTTTGAACAGACCTGCACTTTTAATTGCATCTAGATAAAAAATTAAACTTTGATTTTCCACAAAATCACCATTATCTGTTGTCTGAGTTATATCTAAAATTCCATTTACTGATTCGTTTTGCAATTGACCATAAAAAGTTAATTCATTTATATCGTTATCAACATCAGTTATTTCAACATTAACTGTTAAAGTATCATCAAAGATAAGACTTAAATCAGAATAAACAGCTAAATCATCCAGTATTTGAATTACAGGAGGATCATTAATTGGACGAATCGTTATAGATACTGGCAATGACTTGACAATTTTTTCACCAGTTGCAACATTATTATTATCAACTCTTGATGCAGTGATCCTTATTGTTAAATTATCTAATCCAAAATAATCTTGGTAAGGTTGATACGTATATGAACCCGAGCTAGATAAGATAGATTCTCCATTATTTGTTGTATTAATAATTTCATAAGAAATTTGTGATTTATAGTTTGTGGAGGCAATAAAGGTAGAAGTATGACCACTGTCCTCATCAATAGTAATAGATGAATTCGTTGGCAATGTTAGTGTAAAAGGAGCTGAGCCACCTCCCCCACATGAAACTAAAATAAAAAATAAAGGTAGAACGGCAATAAATTTATTTCTGAACATATATTTATTATATACATTTTTTTAAATCATATTTAAATTACAATAGTGATTTAATTAGTTTAAAATGCTCCTATATGTCAAAAGAAGATCAACTAGAATTTGAAGGAGAAGTTATTGAAACTCTCCCGAACACAAAATTCAAAGTTAAACTTGAAAACGGTCATACTATTACAGCTCATATTTCTGGAAAAATGCGAAAACATTATATTCGTATATTAACTGGAGATAAGGTTAAAGTTGAAATGACTCCTTATGACCTAAGTGTTGGAAGAATTACCTTTAGAGGAAGATGATTTAAGCTTTTACTTTTGTTTTGCCATCCGTAAATTTCAATACCCCTTTATTAATATCTACCTTAATAACTCCACCACCTTTTAAATTTCCAAATAATAATTTATCAACTAAAGGCTTCTTAATATTTTGCGAAATGAATCTTTCCATAGGTCTTGCACCCATTTCTTTGTCGTAGCCGTTATCAGCAATCCAACTTATAACTTTCTTAGATACAACTATTTCAACATTTCTCTTATCTAATTGAGCTTGTAATTTAGTTAGGAATTTATCAACGATGGACAATATCACCGATTTGTCCAAGTAATTAAATTGGATCGTTTCATCTAACCTATTTCTAAACTCTGGTGAAAAAAGTTTATTGAGTGAATTCATCGCATCAGACTCATTTGATGTTTCAGAGAATCCTATATTTCTTTTACTTAGTAATTCAGCACCAATGTTTGTAGTCATTATTAATATCACATTTCTAAAATCACTTTTCCTACCGTTATTATCAGTAAGAATTCCAGCATCCATTACTTGAAGCAATATATTAAATATATCAGGATGAGCTTTTTCAATCTCATCAAGCAATAGTACGCAATGAGGAGATTTAACAATAGCTTCAGTTAAAAGTCCTCCTTGATCAAAGCCAACATATCCCGGAGGTGCACCTATTAATCTTGAAACTGTATGCCTTTCCATATATTCACTCATATCAAATCTTACTAAATCAATTCCTAGTATTTCTGATAGTTGTTTTGATATTTCAGTTTTTCCAACCCCTGTTGGTCCAGTAAATAAAAATGAACCAATTGTTTTATTATCATCTCTAAGGCCAACTCTAGATAATTTAATTGCGTTAGAGAGTGTTTCAACCGCCCTATCTTGACCAAAAATAACTCGCTTAAGGTTAGATTCAATCTTCTTTAGATTCTTCTTATCATTAGAAGTAATTGATTGTTCTGGAATTTTAGTAATCTTCGATATCGTCATCTCAATATCATTTTTTAAAACCTTAATTTTTTTATTGTTCTTTCTATTAATATTTAACAATGCACCAGTTTCATCAATTACATCGATTGCTTTATCTGGTAAAAATCTATCGTTAATATATTTAGAAGAAAGTTCTATCGCGGATTTAATTGACTCTGAGGCATATTCCACGTCATGATAATTCTCATATATTTCTTTAATTCCATTTAATATTTCTTCACATTCATCAAATGACGGTTCAATGATATCAATTTTCTGAAATCTTCTTGATAGTGCCTGGTTTTGGTTAAAAATTCCACGATACTCTTGAAATGTAGTTGAACCAATACATCTTATTTGGCCTTTACCTAAAGCTGGCTTTAAAAGGTTCGATACATCGAGTGATCCACCAGATGCAGATCCTGCTCCAATAATTGTATGAATCTCATCAATAAAAAGTATTGGGTTGTTTTCTTTTGATAAAAAGTTTAATACATTTTTGAGACGTTTTTCAAAGTCTCCTCTATATTTGGTTCCAGCAATTAAAGCTGCAATATCTAAAGAATATACGATAGTATTTTCAATTATCTTAGGAACTTCTTTTTTTGAAATTAAATATGCTAATCCTTCAGCAATTGCCGTTTTACCCACACCTGACTCACCAACTAGCAATGGATTATTTTTATTTCTTCTTGATAATATCTGAATCAGTCTTTCAATCTCTTTTCTTCTTCCAATTACTTTGTCGATTTTATTCTCTAGAACTAAATTATTTAAGTTGATTAGAAAATCATTTTCGTTGGTTTTTTTTAAGTTATCATCAGTAGAATTTTCATTAAGCTCTTCATTTGAAGAACTTTCTTTGCTTTTTTTAGATCCATGTGAAAGATAAGTAACTACATTAAGCCTAGTTAAATTAAATTTATTTAATAAAAACACTGAATGTGATTCTTTCTCAGAAAAGATTGCAACTAATATATTAATGGGCTTGACTACACCCTTTCCAGAAGACTGAATGTGAAATATAGATCTTTGAAGTACTCTTTGGAAGCCTAATGTTGGTTGAACAGGCTTTTGAGGATTAATTTTATTTACAACATTATTTTTTAGATGTTCATTGAGATCATTGCTTAGACTATCTATATTAATATTCTCAGATTTTAAAAATTCTTTAACATCAAAATCATTAAGAATCATTAGCAATAAATGCTCTACACTAATGTATTGAATATTAGCTTCCTGGGCTTTATCAAATAAACTTGCTATAGATAATTCTAATTCTTTACTAAACATATTAATCTGTCATTGGTTCAATTTCACTCAATAATGGATGTCCATGATCTTTAGCCATTGTATTAACTTCGTAAGACATCATTTCAGCAATTTCTTTTGAAAATATACCACAAACACCCTTACCTTTTGTATGAACGGTCATCATTATTTCAGTTGATTTTTGATGATTGTGTCCAAATACTGACTGGAGAACAAAAACAACAAATTCCATTGGTGTGAAATCATCGTTTAGCAGAACAACTTGATATGATGGTGGTTTTTTAATTTCAGGATCTTTTTCTAATACCGCAGTGCCAAGATCATTTGATATGTTTTCACTATTATTATCTTCCGATAATTTTATCATTACATCCTTTTTATCATTTCTTCAGCAAATCCTGAAGAAGAAACTTTATCAGCATCGTCCATCATTCTTGCAAAATCATAAGTTACTTTTTTTGCTCCAATGGTTCTATCCATGGCTTTCATTACAATATCAGATGCTTCAATCCAACCCATATGTCTCAACATCATTTCAGCAGATAGTATTAAACTACCGGGATTAACTTGATCTTTACCTGCATATTTTGGAGCTGTTCCATGCGTTGCTTCAAATACTGCATAATCATCTGAAATATTTGCACCTGGAGCAATGCCTATACCACCTACCATTGCCGCTAATGCGTCTGATATGTAATCACCATTTAAATTCATAGTTGCTATAACATCATAATCAGTTGGTCTTAAGAGAATTTGTTGAAGAAAAGCATCACAAATAACATCTTTTACAACAATTTTTTTCCCATTATTAGGATTTATTATTTCTTGCCAAGGCCCTTCATCAATTTCCACACCTCCATAGTCTCTTTTAGATATTTCATACCCCCAGTCCCTAAAAGCTCCTTCAGTAAACTTCATTATGTTTCCTTTATGGACTAAAGATACAGATGATCGATTATTAGCGATCGCGTAATCGATTGCTTTTTTAATCAACCTAGTTGTTCCAGGCTCTGATATAGGCTTTACACCTATACCAACATTATCTTCAAACCTTATTTTTGTAACACCAAAATCTTTTTTAAGAACTTTAACAAGATTATTTGATTCTATTGAGTTTCCTTCAAATTCAACACCACAGTAAATATCCTCAGAATTTTCTCTAAAAATTACCATATCAACATCTTGTGGTCTTTTGACAGGTGACGGCACGCCATCAAAATATCTTATAGGTCTCAGACATACATATAAATCTAACATTTGTCTTAATGAGACATTCAAAGATCTTATACCCCCACCAACAGGTGTAGTAAGAGGTCCCTTTATGCTTACAACAAATTCTTTAAGCGCTTCAATAGTTTCGTCTGGCAACCAAGTATCCTTATCATATTTTTTTGTTGCTTTTTCTCCACAATAAACTTCCATCCAATGAATTTTTCTTTTTCCACTATAAGCAACTTTAACGGCCTCATTTACAACATTAATCATTGGAGGTGTTATATCTACACCAATTCCGTCACCTTCAATATATGGAATTATAGGGTTATCAGGAACAAGCAATTTCCCTTCTTTATAGGAAATTTTTTGACCCTTTTTTGGTACTTTTATTTTGTTATAACTCATTGAATGAAAAAGCCTCGTGCTATATAAGTTTGCAGTTAAAACCGGTGCTAATTATACTCCTAAAATATTAATAATAGAACGTATTTAAAAAGATGGATAATTCAAATATAAAAGTAGTTGTTGGAATGTCTGGTGGTGTGGATTCATCTGTCTCAGCGTATTTATTAAAAGAGCAAGGTTATCAAGTCATAGGATTGTTCATGTTAAATTGGCAGAGTGAGCCTGGAGAAAAGTGTACCTCTGAAGTTGATTTTGCTGATGCTTCTGAAGTATGCGATAAACTAAATATTCCATTACATAAAGCTAATTTTTCAGATGATTATTGGAATAAAGTTTTTGAAGAATTTTTAAAGGAACATAAAGCAGGTAGAACACCAAATCCTGATATTTTATGTAATAGAGAAATTAAATTTAAATCATTTCTAAATTATGCATTAACCATAGGTGCAGATTATATTGCCACCGGTCATTATGCTTCTATCAAAGAAATTAATAAAAAATCTTACCTATATAGAGCTAAAGATTTTGATAAAGATCAAACTTATTTTTTGCATGAGGTTAAAGATTCAGAGTTTAAGAAATGTATATTCCCTCTAGAAAACTTATTAAAATCGGAAGTAAGAGAAATTGCTAACAATATTGGATTGTCTGTGTCTTCAAAAAAAGATTCAGTTGGTATTTGTTTTGTAGGTGAGAAAAATATGAAAGATTTTTTAGGCAGATTTATAACACTTTCTAATGGGCCTATATATGATGAACATGAGAATTTACTTGGTCAACATAATGGAGCAACTCTATATACTATAGGTCAAAGACAAGGTCTTAGTATTGGTGGAGTTAAAGGAAGAAAAGACTTACCGTGGTATGTTTATGACAAAGATATTAATAATAATTCAATTTACGTATGTCAAGGTGGAGACAATAAACTTCTTTTTAGTAAAGGTCTTGAATGTAATACAATATCTTGGATAAATAATGATCCAATTAGCTATCCTTTATGTTGTTTAATTCAAGTTAGACATCAGCACAATCCAATTGAATGCACTATAGATTTTCAAAAAAATAATTACATTGTAGATTTTAAAACAGATATCAAAGGTGTTGCGCCGGGTCAATCAGCAGTTTTCTATCAAGATGATTTATGTTTAGGTGGAGGCGTTATATCTAAAGCTTTTTAACATAAAAAAATTTATAATAGTGTACTGGACTAAATCATGAAATATGAACATAACAATATCTCACCCCTCGATAGTAGATATGCTAACAAAATTCTAGATATAAGAGATTGTTTTTCAGAGCATGCCTTAATAAAAGAAAGATTTAATATTGAGATTGATTGGTTAATATACTTATGTAGTAAATATAACTTGAAATCAAAAAACTCAAAAAAATTACCAAAAATTTCTAATGAATCCCTAAAAAAATTAGCTAAATTTAAACATAATTTTTCAGATAAAGATGTTTTAAAAATAAAGAAAATTGAAAAAACAACAAATCATGATGTTAAGGCTATAGAGTACTTTATAAGAGATTTCTGTTTAAAAGATAAAGCATTATCTAAATATACAAATCTAATTCATTTTGGATTAACTAGTGAAGATATTAATTCCTTAGCCTATGCAGTAATGATTAAAAATGGAATAAAAATCCATTTAAATAAGATGAATATATTTAACAAAACTATTAAAAAACTCTCTAAGAGTTGGATAAATGTATCATTCCTTTCTAGAACTCATGGACAGGCAGCTTCACCTTCTACACTTGGGAAGGAAATGAAAGTATTTAGTTCCAGATTAGATAGAGAGATATCGTTACTTAAATCAATAAAGCCAATGGCAAAATTTAGTGGAGCGACTGGTAATTATCATACGTTTCAATTGGTAAATGATAAAATTGATTGGCCTAAGTTTAATAAAAATTTTATAAATACATTTGGCGTAGAGCAAAATCAATACACAACTCAAATTGAACCTCATGACTGGATTTGCGAAACAGTTCAAACAGTAACAAGAATTAATAACATTCTTATTGATTTGAGTCAGGACATGTGGGTATATATATCCAAAGATATTTTTGCTTTAAAAATTAATATTAACGAAGTAGGTTCTTCGACTATGCCTCATAAAGTAAATCCTATTGATTTTGAAAATGCTGAGGGTAATTTTGGTCTTTCAAATGTGCTAAATGATTTTTTCACAAATAAATTATCTAAATCTAGACTGCAAAGAGATTTATCTGATAGTACAGTTTTAAGAAATATTGGACTTTCATTTGGCTATTCTCAATTGGCAATAGGTTCTATTTTAAATGGAATGAATAAAGTTAATCCAAATAAAGATAGTATTGAGAAAGAATTAAATAATAATTGGGAGGTGCTCACAGAAGCAGTTCAAACGATCATGAGATATGAGGGTGTTGATAATGCTTATGAGCAACTTAAATCATTATCTCGAGGCAAAAAATTAGACAAGAGTTCATACATATTGTTTATTACAAATCTTTCTATATCAGATGAATCTAAAGAAAAATTGTTAAAATTAACTCCTTCAAAGTATATCGGCATAGCAAACAAGCTATAAATGTTTAAAAATTTGTAGCACAGCTACATAAAAAACTCTTTCAAAACGCTATATTTAACTATATTGACATATTTATGTAATTATTATCTACTTCACTACATAACAGGGGAATATATATGTCAAAATTTAATCAAACTTTAGAATCTGCTAATTCAATTCCAGATATGGAATCATCTAAGTGGAGCTCTATTAACGCTGAGTATGTTGCAAGGATGCGTTTGCAAAATCAATTTAAGACTGGAATCGATATTGCAAAATACACAGCAGATATTATGAGAAAAGACATGGATGAGTATGATAATGATCCATCTAAATACACGCAATCCTTAGGATGTTGGCATGGTTTTATTGGCCAGCAGAAACTAATATCTATTAAAAAACATTTTGGTACTAATAAAAAGAAATATCTTTATTTATCAGGGTGGATGATTGCAGCTTTGAGATCTGAATTTGGGCCCCTACCAGATCAGTCAATGCATGAAAAAACAGCTGTTGCAAGTCTAATAAATGAACTTTATACATTCTTAAAGCAGGCTGATGCAAGAGAGCTTGGAGGTCTTTTTAGAGAGCTTGACAAAGCAAGCGATGCTGATAAATCTAAAATTCAAAAAAAGATTGATAATTTTGAAACTCACATAGTGCCAATAATTGCTGATATCGATGCTGGATTTGGAAATGAAGAAGCTACATATTTAATGGCTAAACAAATGATTGAAGCTGGTGCTTGCGCTATTCAGATAGAAAATCAAGTATCAGATGAAAAACAATGTGGTCACCAAGACGGAAAAGTTACAGTTCCACATGCTGACTTCTTAGCTAAGATTAATGCTGTTAGATATGCCTTTCTTGAGCTAGGAGTTGATAATGGAATTATAGTTGCTAGAACTGATTCATTAGGAGCTGGATTAACAAAACAAATTGCTATTACAAATTTTGAAGATGATTTAGGTGACAAATATAATTCCTTTTTAGATGTTGAAGAGATAACAGATCAGAATATGAAACATGGTGATGTAATGATTAGCCAAAACGGCAAAATTGTAAGACCCAAACGTTTGCCATCAAACTTATATCAATTTAGAAAAGATACAGGTGAAGAAAGATGTATTCTTGATTCAATCACAAGTCTCCAAAATGGTGCTGATTTAATTTGGATTGAAACAGAAAAACCTCATATTGGTCAGATAGGCGCTATGATGAAAGAGATTAGAAAAATAATACCTAATGCCAAATTAGTATATAACAACAGCCCTTCCTTTAACTGGACTTTAAACTTCAGACAACAAGTGTTTGATGCAATGGTTAAGAATGAAGAAGATGTTTCTAAATATGATAGAGAAGATTTAATGAATGAAAAATATGATGAAACAAAACTTGGTAAAGAGGCTGATGACAAGATTAGAACATTTCAATCTGACGCATCAAAAGAGGCTGGAATTTTTCATCATCTAATTACTCTCCCAACTTATCATACCGCTGCCCTTTCAACAGACAATTTAGCTAAAGAATACTTTGGTTCCGAGGGTATGTTGGGTTATGTGGCTAATGTACAAAGAAAAGAGATACGTGAAGGTATCGCTTGTGTTAAACATCAAAACATGTCTGGTTCAGATATGGGTGATGATCATAAAGAGTATTTCGCTGGAGAAGCAGCTTTGAAGGCAGCAGGTGAAGATAATACTATGAATCAGTTTTAACTATTGCAAGAATCTGCGTTTGTTCTTCCACATATTTGACACTCAGCACCTTCTTCCAAATTTGCCATTCCACCACATGATCCTTTAATTGGTTGGTTTTTAAATATCATTCCTATAGATAATCCTATAAATGATATAGATACTAGAAGGAAACCAATAATTAACTCATTCATATAGCTAAATCATACCATTTATTGGAATAAATAAATTCTAACTCATTATTAAATTCAATTATTAACATTAGAGCTATGTCATTCTTATTGGCAATTTTAATTGCAAGTTCTGGCCCCATTGCATTAAATGCAGTAGCAAAGGCATCAGCATAAGTTGCAGATGATTCGTGAATAACAGTAACAGATAAAATATTATTATCTATAGATAAAAGTGTTTTAGGATTTAAGGTATGCGTAATTTTACTTCCATCGTTGAGAATTTTGTAGTTCCTATACTCTCCAGATGTAGCTACAGCAAGAAATTTTTCATTAGTGTTCTCAATTATTTTAGAAGCACTATTTGAAAATGAATAAGGATCTTGAATTCCAATTTTCCAGGAATCATTATTGTTACTACCATTTACTATAATTTCTCCTCCAATATCAATAAGATGATTGACAAGCCCCTGCTTGACTAAATAATTATGAATTTCCTGAACGGCAAAACCTTTTGCAATTGAAGACAAGTCAAACCAATTTGATGAGATTTTTTCCAAGGTTCTATTTTTTTCATTTAGTTTATAGCTAGAATCCTTTTCATGAATTAATTCATTATTAAAAGTTGGTGAAAAACCCATATTACTAGAAACTTTACCAAGCATAATATTGTAATATCCCTCAGAGATATTCGTTACATCATCAGCTATAGATAGGATTTTAAATAAATCATTTGATATAAACTGATACCTCTTATCGTTTTGATTTATGATTGCAATTTCTGAGTTGTTTTTATAATTTGAAGCTACTTGGTCTATTCTATTGATAATTTCAATAATATTTTCTCTATGATGATCACCTATATATTCAGTAGAAGATATATTCCATGAAGTTCCATAAGCATTTCCATTGAGTGTATATACAGAATTATTATTGTGATTGTATGCAATAACTAAGATAATCAGGCCAGCAAGTAAAGCAATTATCTTTGATAAAAAATGTCGACTCACTTTAATTATTTAACCACCAAAGTCATCAAGAGCTATATTTTCTGGTTCGACACCAAGATCTAATAGCAGGTCTATAACTGCCTTGTTCATCATGGGCGGACCACACATATAATATTCACAATCTTCAGGTGCTTCATGATTTTTAAGATAATTTTCGTATAGCACATTATGGATGAATCCAGTCTCGCCATCCCAATCATCATCAGGCAAAGGATCTGATAAGGCAACATGCCATTCAAAATTTTCATACTTATTTGCTAGTTCATTGAACTCTTCAACATAAAACATTTCCTTAAGGCTTCTAGCTCCATACCAAAAAGTAATCTTACGATTTGTATCTATTCTTAAAAGTTGATCAAAAATATGAGATCTCATAGGAGCCATGCCAGCCCCACCACCAACAAATACCATTTCAGCATTGGTATCTTTTGCAAAAAATTCCCCAAAAGGACCAAAAACTTTTACTTTATCACCAGGTTTTAAGCCGAAGGTCCAAGATGACATCAAACCAGGAGGAACATCTTGACCAGGTGGAGGCGAGGCAATTCTAATGTTAAATTTAATAATTCCTTTTTCCTCTGGATAATTTGCCATTGAATAAGCTCTTATAACAGGCTCCTTAGTTATGGATTTATTATCCCAAATTTTAAATCTATCCCAATCATCATGATATTCATTATCTATATCAAATTCTTTGTAATCAATCTCATAAGCAGGAGCTTCAAGTTGAACATAACCACCAGCTCTGAAGTCAACATTTTCACCATCTGGCAACTTTAGTACTAATTCTTTAATAAATGTTGCAACATTATTATTAGATATAACTTCACATTCCCATTCCTTTACGCCAAATACGTCTTCCGGAACATTAATTTTAAGATCAGCTTTAACTGGAACTTGACATGATAATCTCCATCCATCTTTTTGTTCAGATGTGTTGAAATGCGACTCTTCAGCAGCAAGTATGGAACCACCACCTTCAATAACTTGACACTTACATTGACTACAAGTTCCCCCGCCACCGCAAGCTGAGGCTAAGAATATATTATTATCAGCAAGTGTTTGAAGAAGCTTTGAACCAGCAGGTACTATTATTGGGTTTGATGAATCTCCATTAATTTCTATAGAAACATTACCAGTAGACACAAGTTTAGATCTCGCAAAAATTATAACGAGAACTAGAAGTAAGATAATCCCACTAAATGATGCAACTCCTAATATTAAATCAATACCCATATTAAAGTGAGATCCCTCCAAATGACATAAAACCAAAACTCATTAGCCCTACAATTATAAAAGTCATACCTAATCCCTTAAGTCCTTCTGGCATATCTGAATATTTTAATTTTTCTCTAATACCAGCTAAAACCACTATCGCAAAAGCCCATCCAAAGCCAGCACCAAATCCATATATTATACTTTCTGTAAAAAGAAGGTCTTTTTCAACCATAAATAATGAAGCTCCTAAAATTGCACAATTCACAGTTATTAAAGGTAAAAACTGTCCTAAGGCGTTGTATAGTGCCGGAACATACTTATCTAAAAACATTTCTAGTATTTGAACACTAGCAGCAATTACACCTATATAACTTATCAATTCAACAAATTCTAGATTCGTACCTTCAATTCCTAACCATACTAAGGCGTCTTCTCTTAATATATAGTTATAAATTAAATTATTTAAAGGGACTGTTATTAAACAAACTACTATTACAGCTATTCCAAGACCAAAGGCTGCATCTATTTTTTTAGAAATAGCAATAAATGTACACATACCTAAAAATAAAGATAAAGCTATATTTTCTATAAATACAGTTGTTATGAAGATATTTAGATAATGTTCAAACATTTAATTCCTTTTTTGATAAATCAGGTGAAGTTGAGTGATTTGATAATTCATAGTCGTCTTCTTCGATTTGAGCTGGTTTAATAGACCTTATTAACCATATGAACAAACCAATAATAATAAATGAACTTGGTGGCAGTAAAAGCAAATTATTACCCATATACCATCCACCATTTGATACCAAAGGTAGAATTTCGTAACCAAATAACATACCCGAACCAAATAATTCTCTTATTGTTGCTACTCCTATAAGGATTAAGCTATAACCAAGCCCGTTACCCAAGCCATCTAAAAAACTTAACAGAGGTTTCTCTTTCATTGCAAAAGCCTCTGCCCTACCCATGACAATACAGTTTGTAATAATCAATCCAACAAAAACAGAAAGTTTTTTACTAGTCTCATAGTCATAAGCTTTTAATAATTCATCAACAACTATGACCAACGAGGCTATAATTGTCATTTGAACAATAATCCTTATGCTTGAAGGTATATAGTTTCTTATTAATGAAATAAAAAGATTTGAAAAGGATAAGACGCTAGTTACAGCAACACACATCACAAGAGTAACTGATAGATTATTAGTAACTGCCAGTGCAGAACATATTCCTAGAATCTGCAATGTTATAGGATTCTCTTCAATTAGAGGTTTAATAATTACCTGTTTGTAACTGTTAAGATTCATAGTCTAATTCACTCAATAATGTTGAATAACCAGAACTGCCAAACCAATATTCAACCATGTTTGAAACCCCCCTGCTGGTAATTGTTGCTCCAGATAATCCATCAATTTTATATACTGACTGACTATCACCAGGTTCAACTTTACCCTTTATAACTTTCAAAGCTACTTCATTATTTTTATATATTTTTTTACCTTTCCAAGAGGATTTCCATTTTGGATTATCAACTTCTGCACCTAACCCAGGAGTTTCTTTATGATCATAAAATTCAATACCTGAGATTGTATTAAAATCTTCTTCTATTGATATATAGCCATATAAAGTTCCCCAAAGACCATACCCTCTAATAGGAAGAATAAGCTTATCAATATTATTAAAGTCATCACGCAATATATAAATTTTACCTATATTTTCTCTATTTTTGATAATGGCTATATCTTCAGTTGCAGGTACACGAGTTGATAAATTAGGATCTTTTGTAACAAAGATCTGATCATAATCATCTATCTTAAAATCTTTATATTCATCAAATAATTCACCTGAATTGAAATCTACATATTTTGACTCAAGTTGAACAAATTGATCTGCAATGGATATGTTTTGATCATATATATCTGCCACTTTTAATATTTTAACTCTCCTATCATTGAGTTTATTTATTTTTTGTTGGTCTCTTAGGCTGACAGCAGCTGAAGAAACTATAAGTGAGCAGACCAAGCATACTGCAAAAGCAACCCCAATTGTTTTAGCTATTGACTCATTCATTGTATAAAGCCTTTCGTTTTTTAATATTTGACATAACAACCATATGATCAATAACAGGTGCAAGAAGATTCGCAAAAAGAATTGCAAGCATCATACCTTCAGGAAACGCAGGATTAATAACCCGAATTAATATCACAGTTATACCAATAACAATTCCATAAACGTATCTACCAGTGTTTGTTCCAGAGCCAGAAACAGGCTCAGTAGCCATAAAGACTAGTCCAAATGCAAAACTTCCTATAACAGCATGCCAATACCATGGTATAGCAAACATAGGATTGGTTTCAGATCCAACAAAGTTTAAAAGCGATGACATCATAATCATTCCTATCATTGTTCCTAAAACAATTCTCCATGATGCAACTTTTGTTATAAGCAGTATTGCTAAGCCAATTAGAATTGCAATTATTGATGTTTCTCCAACTGACCCAGGAATATTTCCTAGAAATGCATCCATCCAAGTGTAAGAATTTGTTATACCAGCCATACCATTCTCTGCAGCTACACCAAGAGCCGTTGCCCCACTATATCCTTCAGGAATAATATTATAGTCAGAAATACCAGCTACCCATACTTTATCTCCAGAAATTTGTGCAGGATAAGCAAAATATAAAAAAGCTCTTCCTGTTAAAGCAGGGTTTAGAAAGTTTTTACCAGTCCCACCAAATATCTCTTTACCTATCACCAAACCAAATGAAATGCCTAAAGCAGCTTGCCATAGAGGTATATCAGGTGGACAGCTTAAAGAAAAAAGAACTGTTGAAACAAATGCGCCCTCATTAATTTCATGTTTTCTAACAACTGCAAATAAGGCCTCCCAAGCTATACCAACAGTAAACACAACTAAATATATTGGAACAAAGTAACAAGCTCCAAACCAAATCTTACTTAAAAAACTATTTGAGTCATATCCAACCATGCTAACAAAATAATGATGCCAATCACCTGTATTTTGTTGGTTAATTGAATCAAGATACTCTAGTGAATTTGCCCCAAGATTGTACATGCCAAAAAACATAGCGGGGAAAGTAGCCAACCAAACTGTGACCATAACTTTTTGAATATCTACTCCGTCTCTGACATGAATAGGGTTCTTAGTTTTCTTCGAATAAGAAAAAAATAAATTTTCAATAGCATCAAATAAAGGAAACCATTTTATATGTTTTCCATCTCCAACAAAGTTGGGTTTAACATTATTTAAATAAGTCCTTAAAATTTTCATGATTCAGAATAAAAATTATTAAGATTATCCATTAATATAGATGCATAATCGTATTTACTGGGACAAACATATGAACATAAAGCTAAATCTTCAGGCACCAACTCAAGCATTCCTAAATCAATTGCCATTTCTGTATCACCCACAATTAAAGCTTTAAGTAGTTGAGTAACTAAGATATTCATGGGTATGACCTCTTCATATGAAGAAATTGGTACGATAGCCCTATCACCACCTCCGATGGAAGTATTAAATGTAAATTTATTGGGTTTAATAAAAGATGAAATAAAGACATTTAGTTTTGAATGTAAAGTAGATCCAGGCATTAACCAATTCATAAAAATCTCATTAGATTCATCTGGTAGAGCTGATATTTGAGAATCATAATAACCCAAATAGTTCATTACGTCATTGGATTCATGACCATGAAGCACTGAACCAGAAATTATTCTTGAATTAGGCTCGACTTTACCGGCTGTTATTTCATCAATATTTCCATTTATTCTTACTCTTAACAAAGATGGTTCATAAACTGATGGGCCAGCAAGTGAAATAATTTTATGAGTTCTTATCTTTTTATTTAATTTTAAAAACCCTATAGATATAACATCCTGATAATTTATGGTCCAAACTATTCTATCTTGATTAACAGGATAAATATGTGCTATGTGTGTGCTTGAAAGACCTGCTGGATGTGGTCCAGTAAATTTATAATAATTAAGTCCATTCTTATTTAAACTTTGATTTATTGTGGTTGATAATTCATCATTTTGATATGTAAGATTGATATCACATTCAAAAAGTTTTTCAATCACTTTAAGACCTTCTTGAAATTCATTCTTATTAGACTGTATTATTTCATTTGGATCTGGACAAAGCGGGTTAGTATCACAACAATTAATGAATAATGCATTTGGAGAATCGTTGATTCCAGGAGTTCTATTGAAAGGTCTTGTTCTGAATGCATTCCAAATACCAGAATTAATTAAGCATTTTCTAATTACATCAGGTTCATCATCAAAGAGAAATTCAATAAATTCTTCATTATTTGATATATCAATCTCGACAGAAAGAAATTTACGTTTTTCACCACGATTTATAGATTTAACTTCTCCGCCTGCTGGTGATGTGAAGAAAACTCCAGGATTTTTTTTATCCTCAAAAATTTTTTGGCCAGCTTTAACCATATCACCAACCTTCACCATCATAGTTGGTTTCATTCCTATAAAATCGTTACCCAGTAAAGAAACAGATGAGCATTTGGGCTCGTCTGTTATAGATAAGCTAGGTTTACCTGATATAGGTAAATCAAGACCTTTAGATATTTTTATCACTCTATGTGTGCCTTCGTAAAGTTGGTAAATAAACTATTAAAAACAATGGAATTATAAGTCTAAAGGAGCTTAGATTCTAGGTTTTTAAGCAATTGGTAGTGGCAATCTAGGAAGATCAATCTTAGCAACTTTCTTTGCTAATCCTATAACCTGCTTAGTATAACCATATTCATTATCATACCAGCAGTAAAGAGTTACTCTATTACCACTTGCAATAGTAGCTTTTGAATCAACTATCGATGCAAAGGGGCTAGAATAAAAATCAGTTGAAACAACTTCTGGTGAATTTACATAACCAATAATTTCTCTAAACTTTGAATGAAAAGCAACAGATTGCAAATAGGTATTGATTTTTTCAACCGTAACTTCACTTCCGAGAGCTAATGATAATATTGCAAGACTTACATTTGGAGTTGGCACTCTTATTGCATTTCCAGTTAGCTTACCTTCTAGTTCGGGTAAAGCTTTAGAAACAGCTTTAACAGCTCCAGTTGTTGTTATAACCATATTTAATGGTGCTCCGCGGCCTCTTCTATCGCCTTTATGGAAATTATCGATTAAATTTTGATCATTTGTATAAGCATGTACAGTTTCAATATGACCGCCTTTGATTGAATATTCATCGTTAATAGCTTTTAACACTGGAACTATTGCATTTGTGGTGCAAGAGGCTGCTGATAATATCTGATCATCCTCATCAAGAATATCGTCGTTTATACCATAAACTATATTTTTTATGTTTCCTTTAGCTGGTGCTGTTAATATAACTTTAGAGGCTCCTGAATTTAGGTGTTTTGATAAACTTTCTTTATCTCTCCATACACCTGTATTATCAATAACTATTGGACTTGAAATATTGTGATCTGAATAATTAACTTCATCTGGATTTTTAGCATAAATAACTTTTACTGGGTTTCCATTTATAACAAGCGTAGAATTTTCTTCATCAACTCTAACCGTACCATCAAAAGAGCCATGTACAGAATCTCTAAGAAGTAAGCTTGCACGTTTATATATGTCATCGTCTGAAGCCTTTCTAATTACGATACCCTTTAATCTGAAATAATTTCCAGGACCAGTTGTTTGAGTCATCATTCTTGCTACCAGTCTTCCAATTCTACCAAACCCATATAGCACAATATTAGTTGGCTCTTCTGGCCTATTTGATTGCTTATCAATTACTGATGAAAGTTCTTTATTTAGGAAATCTGATACTTGTGCATCATCATTTTTTATATCATCAAAAAATGGACATTTAACAGCTATCTCTCCAACATCGATTTCACAATCTGAAAGATTTAGTGAAGTGATATGTTGAATAATGGGATATGTTTCTAATTCTGATAGCTCGTTATTATCAGACTGTCTTGCGAATCGATGTGCTTTCATTATAGAGACTGGAGACTCATTTACTAACGATTTGCCATAAATCATTATATTTATGCCATTTCTATAAAGTGAGCCTATTAGCGGGACCATAGATTCAGCTAATGCCTCTCTCCATTTCCAATCGCCAAAAGAATCTTCAGGCAAAATTCTTTTTTGTCTTTCAGTAGATTGAAAGTTTATGTCCCTATTATTATTCATAAACTAATTATAAATGTTTTATTTAGATTCCTAAACGAAACTAGCTAGCAATTTTTTTTAAGTGATAATCTGCATTTCCAAAAAGCGCATCTATTGCGACCATCTTTTTAAGATAATGGCCAATCATCATTTCTTCACTAACACCCATACCCCCATGTAATTGAACGGCATCTTGCGCAGATAATTTACCTGAATTACCAACGTGAGACTTTAAAGCGGATACATGTTTAAACTTATCATCGGAATTTGAATTAATCTCTAACATTGCTTTAAAAAGCAGGGATTTAGCTAATTCACTTTCCACAAACATATCAACCATCCTATGTTGAAGAACTTGAAAGTTTGAAATTGGCTGACCAAATTGTTCTCGACCTTTTGTATATTCAACTGTCTTCAAATAACAGGATTCCATGCATCCGACTGCTTCAGCACTAATACATAAAGTTGCAATATTAATTATTTCTTTAACTAAATTAGACGCCTCGTCACTACTTGAAATAATTGAAGATTGACTAATTTTAACGTTTTCAAATGATACTTCTGCACATGATTGGCCATCAATTGTTGTAAAGGAGTTGACTGAAATACCATCGGCATCTGAGTCTACAATCACTAAAGTTAATTCACTATCTTTTGTGCAAGTCACAATAAATTTGTTTGCATTTGCACCGTTTAAAACCAGTGTTTTAGTTCCATTTAGAACATTTTCATTCGTTAAAGTAGTATCAGCTAACAAATAATCATATTTATTAGTAACTTCTGAAATTGCTAAAGATATATGCAATTTCCCACTACAAATATTTTCAATTAACTCATTTTTATGTTCATATTGAGATTTATCTAATAGCATTCCAGACATTACTATAGTAGATAAATATGGCTCTATTACTAATGCTTTTCCAAATTCTTCAAAAAGAATAGATAATTCTATTGCTCCAAATCCAAAACCCCCAGAATCCTCTGAGAACGGCATTGAAAGCCATCCTTGTTCAGAAAATAATTTCCAAACAGACGGATCAAAGTCATTCTCTGATTTAACAATTTCTTCTCTTTTGTAAAAATCATATTCAGATTCACAAAATTTTTGAATTTGTTCACGAAGCATGATCTGTTCTTCGCTGTAATTTAGATCCATTCTTATACTCCTAATACAAATTTAGAAATTATATTTTTTTGAATTTCGTTACTTCCACCATATATAGACGTTTTTCTTAGATTTAAAAATGCTGAAAGAGAATTTGCTGCATAATCTGGACCTGCTGGCTTATCATTGCTTTCATAGCCATGTGGGCCAGGATACATAAGCGCATACTCACCTGCCGCTTCTACAAATAATTCAGATAAATGTTGTTGCATTTCCGTACCTTTAATCTTAAGAATTGAAGATTCAGCGCCAGGATGGCCACCATTTTCAAGTGCAGATAAAAGTCTAAGCTCTGTAATTTCTAATGCTGATAGAGAAACCTCGAGTTTAGAAACTTTTTTCTGAAGCTCAGCATTATCAAGATCTGCAATAATTGATTTAAGTTTATTCAATTGCCTCATAGATGCTCCAACAGAAGCTATTCCAAATCTTTCATGAGCAAGTAAGAATTTAGCATAGGTCCAGCCTTTGCCCTCTTCTCCAACAAGATTTTCTACTGGGACTTTGACATCACTAAAGAAAACAGAGTTAACTTCATGTTCTCCATCAATAGTTATAATTGGTTTTACCTCAATACCAGGTGTATTCATATCAATTAAAAGAAAAGAAATGCCCTCTTGTTTAATACCTGAATTGTCAGTTCTCACTAGGCAAAAAATCCAATCTGCATTTTGAGCTAATGTTGTCCAAGTTTTTGATCCATTAACAATATAATTATCACCATCAAGAACAGCTTTTGTCTTTAAAGAAGCTAGATCAGAACCTGATCCTGGTTCTGAGTAGCCTTGGCACCACCAAGTATTAAAATTTAATATATCAGGTAAAAATCTTTGTTTTTGATCATCATTACCAAAAGTCCATATGACTGGCGCTACCATACTTACACCGAAGGCTAATAATGGAGGGCATCCAGCAAGACCGAATTCTTTATTAAAAATGTATAACTTTGAAGCAGACCAACCTGTTCCACCATGCTCAACAGGCCAGTTATAACCCATCCAACCTTTCTTTGAAATAGCTTTATGATAATCAACCATATCGTCTTTTGTTAAGGCTATACCATTATCTGTTTTATCTTTAACATGTTTAGGGTAATCGTTAGCTAGCCAGTCTCTGACTTCATCCCTAAAAGCAATATCCTCTTTAGTAAAGTTTATATCCATAATTCCTTTTAAAATATATTTTGATTGTTAGAATAAGGCCTCATTATACACAACTAGATGCTTAAAAATAAATATTATAATCATCAAAATTTTTCATATTCATTAAAAAAAGATTTTGAAACCTCTGATAAACCTTTTTGTGTTTTTGTAAAAGATAACAAGGAAGCAATTTATCTTAAAAATGAATTAAATTTAATTATAAATGATACAGAAATTTTATTATTTCCAGAAAATGACATACTTCCATATGATCATTTTTCAGTGCCAGAAAAAATCACAAAACAAAGATTTAAAATAATTAATGAGATAAATCAATCTAAGAACATACTCATTACAACAGTAAAAAATTTATTTGATCAATATCCAACTAAAGAATATTTTAAATCCAAGAACGATTTTTCTATTGGAACGAATATCTCACTAAATGAATTAATAAATATTATTGAATCATTAAATTATCAAAAAAAAATTAATGTAGAAAATATTAACGAGTACAGCATTAGGGGTGGCATTATAGATATATATACACCAATATATGCCGATCCTTTAAGAATTGAAATTTTTGATGATGTTATAGAGTCAATAAGATTTTTTGATGTTGACTCCCAACTATCAATAAAAAACATTAAAACCTTTTCTATATCCCAGGGTGACGTAATATCCTTGAATTCTGTTTCAACAAATAAATTTATTGATGAATGGCGTGAATATTTTGTAGATACTGATGAACGATATTGTCCATTATTTCAAAAGATAAAGACTAATCAAAACGTTGAAGGTAAAGAGGTTTATTTGCCATTTTTCTTTAATGAGACAACTACATTTTTTGATTTATTTAAAAATTACGAATTTGTAAAATTTGAGGATCTTTCTGACCAAATTAAATCGTATAAAGAATTTATCGATGATAGATATGAAGATGAGTCAATGGATAAAACAAGGCCTTTAATTAAACCATCAGACTTATATGTGCATTCTGATGAAGTATATAATTTTATAACCAATACAAGGTTGATAAATGTAGAAACTTTTAATTCTTCATATATAAATGCAAATGACATGATTTCAGATTTTGAAAATCATGGAAAAACCGAAAATAAATATATCTTAATGTCAGCTTCTATAAGCAAGCTAGAGGAAATCAAAAATAATCTATCTTTAAAAAATCCACTAATCAGTGATTTAAATAATCTTAAAGATTCGTTTAATTTGATGCATGGCGATGTTATTAGACCAATCTTCTTAAAAAATATTAATCTTTTTATATTTCATAATGAAGATCTTGCACAAACCATAACACTTAAAAAAGAAAATAAAAATGATCGATCAAGTCATATTGAGCTTAATCAATCATTTGATAAAGATGAGCTTGTTATTCATGATGATTACGGTCTTGGTATATACAAGGGCTTAGATATTGTAAAAGCAAATAACCAAACTAATGAATATATAAAAATCTCATATGCAAACAATGAAAATCTATACGTCCCTCTCAATAAATTAAATAAGTTATCAACATATCATAAAAAAGGAGCTGAATTAAAAGTCCAGCTTGACTCATTATCATCTACAAAGTGGTATATAAAAAAAACAAAAGCCAAAAAAAGAGCTCAAGATCATGCGGCTGAAATATTAGAGATAGAATCTAGAAGGTTGGCATCTAATTCTACTAGTCTTAACATTGATAGTGGCACATTAAAGGACTTTGAAGATGATTTTCCTTATATGCCTACTGATGATCAAATAACAGCATTTAACTCTATAAGAGCTGACCTTAGATTAGTTAAACCGATGAATAGAGTCTTATGTGGTGATGTTGGGTTTGGTAAGACCGAGGTTGCAATGAAATCCTCATTTATTTCTGTAAACTCAAATAAACAGGTAATTATCATTACTCCAAGCACAATCTTGTGTAATCAACATTACGATTCATTTTTAAATAGATTTACTAATTTTGGTGTAAACATAAAAAAATTGAATAGGTTTGTATCAAAAAAAGATAAAGAAAAGATAATATCTGATTTTAATTCACAAAAAATTGATATCTTAATATCAACACATATTGTGTTTAACAATGATATTAATACTAAAAATGTCGGTTTATTAATTATTGACGAAGAACATAAGTTTGGCATAAAACAAAAAAATTATATTAAAAATAAACAAGAAAATATTCATATCCTTTATTTATCTGCTACGCCTATACCAAGAACTATGAATATGGTTTTTTCTGGATTGAAAGAATTTTCATTTTTACAAACTCCGCCATCAAACAGAATAAGTATTAAATCCTTCTTAAAGATTCAAACAAACCAGCTATTAAAAGAAGCCTTAAGTAGAGAAAAAGCCAGAGGTGGTCAATGTTTTATTGTTCAAAATGATATATATAAAATAAAAAGCATAGAAGCCGAGATAAAAATATTACTTCCTGATTATAAAGTTGGAATTGCACATGGTCGACTTAAGAAGAAGGAGATTAATGATGTAATGTCAGATTTTAAAAGTGGTCAAATAGATGGATTGATATGCACAACAATTGTTGAAATGGGATTAGACATACCCAATGCAAACACAATGTTAATAATAAACTCACAAAATTTTGGATTATCTCAATTACATCAATTAAGAGGTAGAGTTGGTAGGTCTGAAAAACAAGGATATTGTTATTTCTTAATTCCTGACATCGAAATACCAAAAGTTTCAAGAGCAAGATTAGATTCTATTATAAAGAATTCGAATTTAGGTGAAGGATTTATGATTGCTCAAGAGGACCTAGAGCTTAGAGGTGGTGGTGAAATGCTTGGTGATAAACAAAGCGGCCATATTGATAGTGTTGGAATTTCCCTATATTTATCTATGTTAAAGGAAGCTATTAATAAAACTAAAGGCGATAACAAATTTAACTCTATTAAACCTGAGGTAAATTTTAATGATTCTTCATTCATAAGTTCCTCGTATCTGCCCTCCCCAGTAGAAAGATTGAAAGTGTATAGAAAAATTAGTAATTCATATTCAATTAATAAAATTGAAGAAATTGAAAAGAATTTGATTGATAGATGCGGAATAATGCCATTAGAAACAAAAAATTTACTCGACAACAATAAAATAAGTATAAGAATTCATAAAACAGGAATTAGATCTATTAAATCTAATAAAATTAATACTAATTTAGAACTTGAAAATATTATTAGCGATAACCTTCTAACAAAAATATTAGAACTTGTTAAGGTAAATAATAATTCATATAAATTAACTAATGACAATAAATTAATTTATAAAGATAATGCTGTTGAATCTGAACTTAGAAGAAATAATGTTAATCTATTATTAGATGAGCTTTTATAACCATATAACTTTTTTATTTCTTATATTCACAAATATAATTTGTGCAAATAATTATGAGCAAGAGTATAAGATTGAGGTTCTTATATACAAAAATAGTCAGATAAACACTAGTGAAACTTTTCTATCTGAATTAGATTTGCCTGAAGATAATATCATTAAGTTATATCAAGATAACGATAGTACCTATGATTATAGTAATTTTTCTAACATCTCTAATTTCTTTAAGACTTTAATAAATGATGATGACATTTTGAAATCATATCCAACTGTTTGGTTTAGAGAAGATGAGGCTCTAAATACTTTAAGTAAATTAAAAAATAATATTTCAAAGGATACAAATCTTGAAATCTTAAGCGCTAAATCATGGATACAAACAATTCCTGGATATGACTCTAGTAAATTTCTTAACTACAATGATCTTAATAATAATTATAATTTTTATTTAAAGCTTTACAAAAAAAGATTTATGCATATGCACGTGATGTCGTATATAAATGATGAATTAAATATTTATATCAACGAAGAGCAACGTATTTTTAATGAAGAAATCTATTTGCTAGATCATCCTCATTTTGGGTTAATTATATCAATCAATAAAATTTAGCTATTTATAATAGGCATTGTCATCAATTGAATGATCTGTAAGATCTTTTACTGATTTAATTTCAGGAATTTGTTCAATAAGTGTTTTTTCAATACCATCCTTTAATGTTACGTCAACCATTCCACAACCCTGACAGCCACCACCAAATTGTAATACAACTTCATTCTTGTCATTAAACTCAACTAAACTCACATCACCACCATGAGATTCAAGCATAGGGTTTATTTCGTTATATATAATGTAATTTATTCTGTCTTCTATTGGGCTATTTGGAGATATGTTTGGTAGCCTTGCATTAGGAGCTTTAATGGTTAGCTGTCCTCCAAAAGTATCATTATCATAGTTAACTTCACAATCTTTTAAAAATGGAATACTTCTTTTCTCTATATTTACACTAATCAAATCAAGGTTGATAATCATATCGTCAGGCATAGCCTCATCTGGTTTACAATATGCAAGACATGTTTCAGCTTTAGGAGTGCCTGGATCAGATATGAATATTCTTATTGATAAATCCGTTTCATTCTTATCATCAATAAGTTTGGCTAGATATTCTTCTGCAGGTTTAGTTATTTTTATAATTTCGTTCATAATTTATGTGGATTAATAGAATTATAAGTTCTTTTTTTGGAATAAGAAAAAAAAGTGATCTAAATAATGATTTAAAAGACATTTCATTAAAGAAACTTATTGCTTTATTCATAGTGATTAATTTATTTTTTATATGCCTTGTTTTATTTATAACTAAAATATTTATTTAAGATGAATAAATTTAATAAATTTAGATTAGATGTAAAACATAAATATTTGAATGATATAAATATAAATTTAAGTCCCTCAACGTCGTTTAGAAATAGATGTGAATTTGGTTATTCAAAAAATTCATTTGTAATGCATGATAATAGATCAAAGATATACATGAAATCTTTTATTAACGCAGCTCCTTCAATCCAAAATAAAATGCCACTCGTATTAGAATATATAAATAATAGTGAATTAATTAAAAGTAAACTCTTTCAAGTTAATTTTAGAGCAAATTTATTTGGAGATGTCATGGTTAGCTTGCTCTACCACAAAACTTTAAGTGCTGAAATTAAAAAAAAATCAGAAGATATGTCGAAGCTTTTGAATATCAAAGTTATTTTGAGAGCTAAAAATGAAAAATATCCACATGACGATATTTTGTTTGAAGATTGCATAACATTTAAAAATATTAAGACGTATCAAACAGATAATTGTTTCTATCAACCTAATAAATACCTTTTATCTATGATGATAGACAAGGTGATATCGTATGTTAATGACCCAGAAGATTTACTTGAGCTTTATTGTGGTGTTGGAACATTCAGTTTGCCTCTAGCTAGTATATTTAAAAATATTCTTGTTACGGAAAATAATAGAGACTCAATAAAATGTTTAACAAAAGCGATACAAATAAATGAAATTAAAAATATAAACACTGCGAGATTATCAGCGTCTGAGGTCGTTGAGTTATTTGATGGGAAGATTTTTAAAAGGATGAATAATATAGCTATATCAAGTTATAACTTTTCACATATTCTTGTAGATCCCCCAAGAAGCGGATTAACTTCAGAGGTAATTGAATTAGTAAGCAAATTTGAAAACATAATATATGTATCATGCAATCCGGATACATATATGCGAGATGTAAATTTACTAAAAAAGCATAAAGTAGAAAATATAGAATTATTTGATCAATTTCCTAATACAAGCCATTTAGAAATCGTATCTATGCTTTCAATCAATTGATTTGATTTCAATATAGTCAATTAAAAACCTTCCTTTATCTGGATCAGGTAAATTTGAACAAATAACATCATTACAATATTTAGATGAATCTATATTGTTTGAGTCGAAATTACCTCCAGATGCAACATTCAATATTAAATAAAATTCCTCATTAAAAGGATAATTAGCATTTACAAAAGGGGTTGAATCTAAACCTTCAGAGTAAAACGGTTCAACATTAGTGTCTAAATAAATATTTATAGCATCTGCAGTCCATTTAAAAGTTACGGAATGAAATTTATCTTGAAAATTTACACTCATGGGTACTGATATCTCATGGCTTATATATTGATGAGAGTCAGTCTCATTTGCAAAGTGGATTGCAGAGCCAATAGCCTGTGGTATCCTTCCTCTTGCTTCCATAAGGTCAATTTCACCATCATTAGGCCATGATTTATTCCCTTCAATAAAACCTTGAGGCAACATCCATAAAGCAGGCCAATGCCCTGTTCCGTCAGGCACTTTAAAACAAATCGTGATTTCATTACCTGGATTAATCGTTTTTTTTGAAGATGTAATAATTCGTGCAGATGTATAGTCCCAAGTCGTCTGGCAATCTTTGTCAGCACAATAAGGGTCTTTAAATGGATCTAAATTATTATAAATTGGCTGTATTTTTAAAAAACCGTTTTCAATAAATGCATTTTCAGATGTATTTGTTTGAGTATTAAAATCTCTAGCATATCCATTACCTGGACCAGTATAATATTGTTGTTCATTATTGCCCCAACCAGCTATCCACGAATTATTTACAAAAAATCCATTGCCAAGTTGATATGAATATATATCTGGGTTTAGTAAGTTTGTGTCAAAATCATCAATCCAGTACGATGATGAATTGTTTTCTCTATCCTTGCAGTATGATTCTTTATCTATCTCATAGATGTCAACGTTAGAATTTTCTTTTACATCAACTGATACATTAGAATTTACTGAATTAGAATTATTTTGACCATAACAAGTAAGAGTAAAATTATAATTTTTAATTTCATTTAATGTGATGCTTTCACTACCATTAGTAGATTTTTCACCTGACCAATCTCCAGTTGCAGAACATGAGGCTGTATTTGTTGATTGCCAAGATAAATTAATTGAATCATTAATATATATAGATGTTGAAGATGAGGTAAAAACAGTTATAGAAGGAAAAAGCTGAATAGAATCTTGACCGCTACCACCTCCGCCGCCACATGAAATCAATAAAAAGACAGATATATACCTTAGTGATTTCATGATTAAAGCTAAATTTATTTAGTTTTAAATTCGTCTGATAACAATTTCATTTCTTTTCTAAGAACAAACAAAGCAAATAGATTTGGAATAGAAACTAATGCAACAACAACATAAGCTATGTTCCAAACAATTGTTGTGTCAATAACAGCTGCTAATATGAAGCAAATAACATAAAAATTTCTGTACCAGATAACGCCCTTTTCACTAAAAATATAAGCTGTTGATCTGTCTCCATAGTAACACCAAGTTATTGCCGTTGAAAAAGCAAAAAGCAAAAGTGCTATTGCAACTAATTTACCGCCATAATCACCCATTATGCCATTTGAAAAAGCCTTAGCAGTTAATTCTGCTGAACTAACTAGTGACTTTCCTTTAATCATGATGCCTGTCGTATTAACTTTACCATTGGTTATCTCTAGGGTGCCCGAGAAAGGTACCTCCCAAGAAGGGGATACAGTTATATTGATATCTTCAGCAATAGATCTTAAATGAATAACAGTAATATTTTCACTTAATATTTTTCCATCTACAACATTAATTATTCCTGAAAATTCATTAACATTTGAATCTATTTTTTGTACATATTTTGTTAATTCGTTAATTTGATTAGGATATATAAAATTTCCGTCAAAATCTTTTTCGTCACTGTAGGAACCATCTAAAATAACCATATCGGTTTTTGAGAACGTGGTATCAAATTTTTCAGTCCAAACATTACTTGATAGTATGACTAAAGCAGTAACGCTACAAACAACTAAGGTATCAATAAACGGTTCTAATATTGAGACTACTCCTTGATCAATAGATTTATTTTTTGAAGAAGCATGAGCAATTGGTGAAGAGCCTTGACCAGCTTCATTTGAATATAGGCCACGAGCAACACCGTATTTTAAGCTCATTGCGAAACTAGCACCCAAGAAGCCACCCATTGCAGCAGAACCAGTAAAAACTTGACCAAAAATGGCATTAAATGAAGGGATAATATTTTGATAATTCTCGATAAGAATTATTAGAGCTCCACCAAAATATATTAAACCCATAATGGGAATAATCTTACTTGCTACAGAAGCTATCCTTTTTATACCCCCAATTATGATTATCCAAAGCAAACCACCAAGGAATAGACCGGTAAATAGTTTTGGAACAGAGAATTCAGTATTCATCACAAGAGCTATATTATTTATTTGCGGCATATTCCCAGAACCAATAGCTGTTATCATCATTAAAAAAGCAAATAAAATTGCAACCCATTTCATGTTAAGGCCTTGTTCTATATAGTACATCGGGCCTCCTGAAATAGAGCCATCCTCAAGCTTGGTTCTATACTTATGACCTAACGTAACTTCAACATATTTAGTTGTCATTCCAAAAATAGCTGTAATCCACATCCAAAATATAGCTGCTGGTCCACCTGTCCAAATCGCCAGTGCAACACCACCAATATTTCCTGTTCCTACTGCTCCTGACATGGCTGTTGTGAGAGCCTGGAATCCAGTTGTTTCACCTTCAGATTCATTGCTTTTATTTTTACCAGACACAATTTTAATTGCACTTTTGAAATATCTAAATTGAGGAAAACGTAAATATATTGTAAAAAATATACCTGTGCCGATTAAAAAGGCAGGAAACCACCAAGAGCCACTTAAATTTGCATCTAAAAGAAGTAAAAAATCATTAAATTTTTCCATAGTATTATTCTGAATATTTTTCGACTAAATCAGTATAACCCCCAATCAACTTATCATCTATAAATATTTGAGGAAGTGTTCTAGCTTGTGGATTTCTATCCATCATTTCTTTGAAAATCTTAGGATCATCAGCGCTATATACGTCATAAGAAATATTTTTTGAATCAAAAAAATTCATTGCCATTACACAATAAGAACAATTAGATTTAGAGTAAATTTCAACTTTTTTCTTCATAAATTAATTATAATAAAAATATGGAATTATTTAACCTTAAAAATAAATCAATTTTAATAACTGGCTCTTCAAGAGGAATTGGCAAATCAATAGCACATCAATGTGCTCTTCATGGAGCAAATGTAATTATATCGAGTCGTAAAATAGATGCATGTAAAAATACTGCAAATGAAATTAATAAAGATATTGGAAATGAGGTTGCTTTTCCAATCTCTGCAAGCATTAGTGATGAAGAGCAATTAATAAATTTAGTAGAACAAACTCGAAAAAAATTAGGAAAAATTGATGTCTTAGTATGTAATGCAGCAACGAATCCTTTTATGGGATCTATGTTAGACATGCCATCTGATAAATTTGATAAAGTGATGAATAACAATATTAAATCTAATCAAATTCTTTGCAATCTTGTATTACCAGAAATGATAGATAGAGAGGATGGGGCAATCATAATTATATCTAGCATAGCTGCAATTAAAGGAAGCCCAATTATTGGTGCATATAATATAAGTAAAGCAGCTGATGTAATGATTGTTAAAAATATTGCAGCTGAGTTTGGTCATAAAAATATAAGAGCAAATTCAATTGCACCTGGTTTAATTAAGACAGATTTTGCAAAAGCATTATGGGAAAATCCTGATATTTTAAAAACAGTTTTAAACAGCACACCCATGCAAAGAATTGGAGAACCGGATGAAATTGCTGGGGTAGCTGTAATGCTTGCATCAAATGCAGGAAATTATATTAATGGTCAAACAATTGTAGTTGATGGTGGAACCACTATATCTTAATTGAATTTTTTATTTCGCTTAAAAAATAATTTAATATGTGATTTTCATTAATCTGAGGAACTTTGAAATAATCATATCTAAGATTATTAAGCTCGTTTAATAAATTAGAGATTTTTAAATTATTAAAATTGCTGGAATTATATTTTAGGTAAATCCCTGATAAGTCTTCTGAAAGCAAACGCGCTTTAAGAATAATCTTTAAAAATTCAATTAAATAATTAATTTTCATAATTAAATTCACATCTAAATTAGTAATATTTTTTATTGATTTATTAATATCTGATTTATTTTCAATAAAATCTGAGATGATTTTTATAAAATCATTAAAATTCATATGTTTATTGTTTTCAATATCCTTAAATATTGATAATGGTGTTGCAAATGTTGGAAAATTTGTTGCGTTAACTTCTGTAATGCCCTTGCCAATCAACCATTCATTTAGATGATTTAACTTTAATGGAGGAACATTTATAACCTGACATCTACTATAAATTGTTTGTAATAAAGATTTTGGTCTATTTGTTGTTAATATAATGAATGTATTAGGCGCAGGCTCTTCAAGTGATTTTAACAATGCGTTCTGACTCTCATCATTCATAGTTTGAGCATTAGTTATAATTGCAACTTTATTTATGGCAATTGAAGGTGTTATGGATAGAAAATCATTTATATTTCTTTGTCCTTTTTCATCATCCCATTTATTTTTTCGATAAGTAATATTATGAAGAAGAATTTTTTCCTTATCTAAAAGGAATAAATCTGGATGGTTGTTAGCTTCAATTAAATCAATATTTTCTAAATTAGAAGTCTTATTTAATAATAACTTTATAGCAATTTCCTTAGCTAGCAATTTCTTTCCTAAGCCTTCAGGTCCAGTAATAATTGTTCCATGGTGCAAATTTTTTAAATTTATATTATTAAATATATCTTCAAGCCAATTAAGATCTTTGATTTTCATTATTTAAGATTTAAGTTTTTTAAAATTACATTATGAATTTCATCTATATCATTTTCAGCATTAATTTTTATAAATCTTTCAGGATCAGATTTAGCAATTTTAAGATACCCTTTTCTTACTTTGTTAAAAAACTCATTACCAGATGACTCAATCCTATCTTTTTTGTCATTTGTTTTTCTTAAAAATCCTAACTCAACAGGAATGTCTAATAGAATACTTTTATGAGGAGTAGGACAGTTGATAAAAGATATTAATTCATTAATAAAGGGTATTGATAAATTTCTTCCGTATCCTTGATATGCTATTGATGCATCATAAAATCTATCCAGTAATAAATAGTCACAGGAAAGGCTCTTAATTTTATTGTTAATTAATTCAGAACGAGCTGCAAACATTAATAATAATTCTGTTTCATTAGATAAGTTATTTTTAGTATTTAAAAGTATATCCCTTATTCTTTCACCGGTATCTGTTGATCCAGGTTCTCTTAAAATTTCAACGATAAATTCTTTTGATTCTAAGTGATCTTTAAGAAGATTTATTTGAGTTGATTTTCCAACACCTTCAATTCCTTCAAACGATATTATTTTCATTTATCCAGACCGAGCTCCTTTATCTTATTTAAATGCTCATCATAATTTTTTGAAAAATAATGAGATTTAGGAGAATCAGCTACAAAAAATAGATAATCACCAGGCAATGCATTAACTGCTGCTTTAATTGATGATTCAGAGGATACTGCTATTGGGGTTGGTGGAAGACCATAAATCATATAAGTATTATATTTATTATTTGAATTAAGAATATCAGATTTTTTAATATCTCCATCAAAATCTGGTAATAATCCATAAATAATTGTTGGATCAGCCTGAAGTTTCATATTTATTGAGAGTCTTTTAATAAATACACCTGCGATTAATGGTTTTTCATAATTATTACCTGCTTCTTTTTCAATTATTGAGGCTAATATTAATATTTTATCTTTATCAAGCATGGGATGTATTTTTTTATCTTTTAATAAAATGTTTAAAAAATCATTCAGCCTTTCATTACTTGATTTTAATAAAACTGATGCATTCATTCCTTTTTTATAGAAATATGTATCTGGATATAAGACCCCTTCTGAAAATGGAAAATAATTATCCAAACATTTTAAATATTCGCAATCATTTACTAATAATGACTCATTGATAATATCTTGAATTTCATAAATGTTTGCGCCCTCTTTAATAATTAATTTATGAGTAATAGTTTCACCTTTATTCATAGAAAATATTATTTCTTTCATTGTTTTGTTATCAATACTATATTCACCAGTCTTAAAATCAGAAATGTTTTCAAGATTTAAAAAAATTCTAATAAATATTTTATTAATTAAGTTGTGCGATGAAAATTTATCAATAACTGAATTGATTGATTCACCAGGATAAACGTCTATGGTTTTTTGTTGAAAACTTGGAATATCATTTACATACGCCTTATAAGGCGCAACAAAAGAAAAAATTAAAATAAATAAGAAGAAAAGTGTTTTTATATAGCGCATAACAAAGTATAAATAACCTTTGTCATTTTAAACAATTAAATCTGTTATTTAAAAAATTAAGAATTTGAATTTATGTAATCAACAGCTTCATTAACTGTAGAAATCTTTTCTGCATCTTCATCAGCGATTTCTAAATCAAACTCTTCTTCTAATGCCATGACTAACTCAACAGTATCTAATGAATCTGCTCCAAGATCTTCAACAAAAGATGAATCGCTATTAATTTCATCAATACCTTTACCTAGCTGATCACTAACAATTTTTTTGACTCTATCTTCAACACTCATAATAACTCCATTACCCCATATTGAAATTTGACACATTTTACATCTAATAGTTCAAAGATGCACACATATATTTAATACATTAAAAGTCCACCATCTACAGAAATGGTTTGACCAGTAATATAAGAAGCATTATTTGATGCAAGAAACATAACTACTTTAGAAATATCTTCAACATTACCAAATCTACCCAAAGGTATGTTTCTAATTATTTCATCTTTTGATTGATCATCTAGAAAAGATGTCATATCAGTTTGAATAAATCCTGGAGCAACAGAATTAACAGTTATATTTCTTGATCCAACTTCTTTTGCTAAAGATTTTGTAAAACCATTTAATGCTGACTTTGATGATGAATAATTTACCTGACCAGGATTTCCCATGAGACCTGAAACAGAAGAAATATTTATAATTCTTCCGCTTCTATTTTTAACCATGTTTTTAATGAAAACTTTTGATAAGTTATATGTACCGGTCAAATTGGTTTCAATTACATTATCCCAATCTTCATCTTTCATTCTTAAAAAAATTTGATCTGATGTAATGCCAGCATTATTAATAAGAATATTGGGCAATAAGTTTAATGATTTCAAATTATTAAAACAGTTTTTAACATCATCTCTAGATGTGATATCTAATTTTATTGGTGTAAAGTTTTGAAGGCTTTTACCCAAAGTAAAGTCATTTCTTGATGTTCCTACAACATTGTAGTTATTTTTAGAAAATTGAATTGCAATATCCTTTCCAATTCCTCTTGAGGCACCTGATACAAAAACATTTCCTTTAATCATAATATTTGTTCAATTTTATCAAAAAAATTATCTGAAGAAGAAGAATAAATATTATCAACTGCATTGGCTTTTGCCAAACCAGACAAGACATTCTTTGGACCACATTCAATAAATATACCTTGATATTGTTTTATGTATTCCATTGTTTTAACCCATTGAACAGGTTTAGTTAATTGATCTATTAGTTTATTTTTAATTTCAGATATATCTGACGTTATTGATACATCAACATTGTGAATAACATTATATTTAGGTTCATCAAAATGTGTTTTAGAAATAATGTCAGCAAACTTATCAGCTGAATTTTTCATTAATTTGCAATGCGATGGAACACTCACATTAAGCTTAATACATTTTTTTACACCATTATCCTTCAGATATCTAACAGTCAAATCAACCGCTTGTTTATCACCCGATATAACAACTTGCTTAGGAGAGTTTATATTTGCGGGTGCAACGATCTGGTCAAGCTCTTGAGAAGCAAAATTGCAAAGTTTTTTTATTAGCTCTAAAGGCGTATTCAGAATTGCATACATATGACCTTCATTCGCATTTTCCATCAACTTACCACGCTCATGAACAAGTTTAATTGCATCTATAAGATCAATAGAGCCAGCTGCAACTAAAGCGGAATATTCTCCTAATGAGTGTCCGCAAAGAAGATCTGGTTTGATAGAAGTTGTTTCTGTTAAATATTTAAATTGCAAATATGATGCTAATAAAATAGCTGGCTGGGTTATTGAAGTTTTATCTAACTTACTCTCATTTTCAACGGCCTCAAATAAATTGAAATCAAGAGCATCTATAACATCTTCTTTTATTTGACTTAAATAACTAGAAGGTAAATCATTTAGCATACTAGGGAATTGTGAACCCTGACCAGGAAACGCGAATGTTATATGCCTAGGCATACCTATGATATTACTTCTTCTGACTCTTCTTTGATAGGTTTTCGAAGATCTTTGATTAATCTCCCTTTATAGAATCCATCTTTTGTCATTTGATGACGTAGATGCTTTTCACCTGAAACAGGATCTATAGATAAAGTTTTTGCCTTTAAAGAGTCATGAGAACGTCTTTGCCCTCTTCTAGACCTAGTTACTTTACTTTTTTGTACTGCCATAATGACCCCTTAAAAAACGCTATCCTACCAAAGTTTAATAAATATTAATAGTAATTTCTATTGAAGTTCAATAATGAGTTTTTTTAATGTAGAAGGCATCTCTGAGTTTACCTTGATAAGTTTTGAATTAAGATCTTTAAATATTATTGATTTAGAATGTAATGAAATGTTTTTGTTTATACTAGTTTCAATTGATTCATTAAAACTAAAATCACCATATTTATGATCAAATAATACAGGATGGCCTATTGACGATGAATGAATTCTAATTTGATGAGTTCTACCAGTATGAATTTGTACTTCTGCAAAAGTACAAATTTTGAGCTTTTTTATTATTTTAAATCTAGATACGGCCTCTTTTTTCTTTAAAGGATCATCCTTGTATATTGGTGTTTCTATATCTGTATTCTTTTTTAAATGACCTTTTAATACAACTTGGTAAATCTTAGTAATTTCCTTATTCTTTAACGCTTCATTAAAATGTTTTACAGCCTTTTTATTTTTACCAAATACTAAACATCCTGTTGTGTTTTTGTCTATGCGATGACATAAATCTAGATTATTACCATATTTGTGTCTAACTATATCAATAAGGCCAATCAAATTTTTTGAACCTCCATGGACACTAATTCCACTTCTTTTGTTAATGATTAAATAATTCGTGTCATTATGTAATATGTTAGACAGGAAACGATCAACGTCTTCATTTTTGATAATTTTTTTAATTTTATTGTTTGATTCTATGATTGGAGGAACTCTGATAAGATCGTCAACGCACAACTTGTGATGAGGTTTAACTCGAGAAGAATTTACCCTAACCTCTCCTTTTCTAATTATTTTATAGATTTTACTCTTTGGAACAGTCTTATATGTTGATAACAGAAAATTATCCAATCTTCTCCCTTCGTTATCTTTATTAATTTTTAATTTTTTGACAGACATAACGTAAATCTATAGGATATACAACTAAATAACTAGGTAAACCTAGTAATAATTAAAGAAAGATAAATACAACAGTTAAATATTTCAACCCTTAATTGGGTTAATCAATCAAGCAAATAAACGTAAGACTTGTTGATAGTAGCTTAGAAAAGCATACTGCTGAATTATCTTCCTAATTTATAGGGAGAAAATAATGAAAAGAATACTTATTAATTCATCTTATGGAGATGAACTTCGTGTAGCTCTTGTTGATGGAGCTAAATTATATGATTTTGATACAGAGTCACCAGAAAAGACTTTATTAAAAGGAAGTATTTTTAAAGCGACTGTTTCAAGGATAGAGTCAAGCCTAGATGCTGCATTTGTAAATTTTGGTTCAGAAAGACATGGTTTTTTACCATTAAAAGATCTATCAAGTGAGTTTTACAAAAAAGATAAGAAAGGTAAATTTATTTGCACATTAGAAGAAGGACAAGAAATTATAGTACAGGTCACAAAAGAAGAAAGAGGCTCTAAGGGTGCCGCTTTAACAACACAAATTGGCTTAGCTGGAAGATTTCTTGTTTTAATTCCAAATTCATCAAGATCTGGAGGAATTTCAAGACGTATAAGTGGCGATGAAAGAGATCAAATTAAAACTACATTAGAGAAGTTAAATATACCTGACAACATGAGTGCCATAGTAAGAACTAATGGGCTAGGAAGAAGTGCGGAAGAGTTGAGCTTGGATATGGCATATTTATTAGCTCTCTGGGATGAAATTAACAATACAACTCCTAATGCAACATCTCCATCGTTAATATTTAGAGATGATAAGTTAATTGTAAGAGTCGTTAGGGACTACTTTAAAGATGATATTGAAGAAATTCTAATTGATGATAAAGATATTTATCATGAAGCAAAAGAATTCATTGAAGCAGTTATTCCTGATCATGCAGAGAAAGTTAAGTTTTATGATGAAGAAATACCTTTGTTTAATAGATATCAAATAGAATCACAAATTGAATTAGCTTTTCAAAGAGAAATATCTCTTAGTTCAGGTGGTTCTATTGTTATAGACCCAACAGAGGCCATGACAGCAATTGATGTCAACTCAGCAAGATCTACCAAAGGAAAAGATATTGAAGAAACAGCATATAAAACTAATCTAGAAGCAGCAAAGGAAATTGCTAGACAGCTTAGATTAAGAGATGTCGGTGGATTAGTTGTGATTGACTTTATTGATATGACAAATGAGGAAAATCAAAATAAAATTGAATCAGCATTTAGAAAAGCAATTTATTCTGATAGAGCAAGAGTTCAAATTTCAAATATTTCACGATTTGGTCTTTTGGAGGTTTCAAGGCAAAGATTAAGGCCTTCCCTTAATGAATCATATGATATTGAGCATGTTTTAGTTAGAGGGCCAAGATCTCTAGGGCTATCGATACTAAGAATTGTTGGTGAAGATGCGGCTAAAGATAATACTGGTGAAATACATGTATATGTTCCAGCAGACGTAGCAAGTTATCTTTTGAATGAAAAAAGATATGACATTATTAGCATTGAAAAAACTAATAATGTCAAAGTTCTTGTAATTGCAGACCCATATAAATCAAGACCTTATTACAAAGTGGTAAGAATAAAAAGTGCGGATAAGAAAAACTTAGACTCTTATAATCTAACTCCAGATAGTCCTGAACCAAGTACAGATTGGCAGGATTCCAAAAACAAATCTAAATCTATGAAACCGCTTGTGAGTGGAGTTAAGCCTCCTAAGATGCCAAAAAGAAAGCAAGATGGATTGATGAAATGGCTTAAGTCTCTTACAGGATTAACTCAAGAAGAAACAAAACCAACTAAAAAAACAAATAGAAAAAATACTAGAAGAAATCCAAGAGTTAAAAATAAAACTTCTGCTAAAAAAAGTTTTAATAAAAAAAATATACCGAATAAAAATTCTAAAGATTCTAAGAATAAACCTAAGACAAGTAATACAACTAAGCCAAAACAAAAAATTAACAAGCACCCTCGAAAAAATTTAAAGACAAATACAAAACAAAATGAAAAAAATAAGGATCAAAAATTTGTGGCTGTTAAAAAACAATCTCCTATTAAAGAAATAGTAAAAGAAAAGAAAGTTAAAAAAGAAGTGCCAACAAGGGCTAAGAATGATCCTCGACAAAAGAGCTAATTAGTTTTCCTGAAAGGCTTGTTGTAGGAGGAACATAAGGTAAATTGTCTGCGGAATACCAATTTGCTTCTACAATTTCATTATTATCAATAACTAAATCACCTGATTCATATTCACATTTATATCCAAGCATAAGTTGTGAGGGAAAAGGCCAAGGTTGGCTGCCAAAATAGGTTATGTTTTTTACTTTTATTCCTACTTCTTCCATAACCTCTCTTTCTACCGTTTCTTCAGCAGATTCTGAAACCTCAACAAACCCTGCAAGAACACTAAATAATCCTTCTGGGAATAAATTATTTCTAGCTAACAATATCTTGTCACCCTTAGTAATCATTGCCAAAATACACGGAGAGATTAACGGATAAATCATTGAAGAAGTTGAGGGACAATATAAGGCTTGTTCTTTATTATTGAATTTATTTAATTCTCCTGAATAGCCAGAATATTTATTACTTCTTATCCAATGAAGCAATTGGTTAGCTCTTCCCATTAGGACAATGTCATTGGGGTCAGATAATGCTAACAAATGTCTTAAGTCATATTCCACAAGAGATTTGTATCCTATATTTATATCAATAGAACTAGTAGATATGTCAACGGCATATATATCTTTACCGTTATTGGCAATACCAATATATAAATGATCTTTAATTTGAATATTTAAAAGATTTTCTTCTAATAAAAATGTTTTTTGATTTGGCTCGTATAGGATTTTATTATTATTGAAGATAATCAAAATATTATTATTGCTAGCTTTAATGTCTAAAAATCTTTTAAAATGCATATAAATCTAATTTAATAAAAAAATGTTAAGCGAAATACAAAAACTTTTTCTTGGTGATGCTCCAAACTGGTATAAGTCTACCATAATAGGATTCCTTATATTAAATCCAATTTTATTAACTATACTAAATGTATTTATACCTGAAAAAGCTGGTTTTATACTTGGTTGGATTTTTTTACTTCAATTCATTTTTACTTTAGCTATGGCTCTTAAATGCTACCCTCTTCAGCCGGGTGGTCTTTTAGCAATTGAAGCTGTTATTTTAGGACTTACCTCAACAGAAACTATTTACTATGAAATATCTCAAAATTTAAAAGTAATATTACTGTTAATTTTTATGGTGGCTGGAATCTACTTTATGAAAAATTTGATGCTAACCATATTTACCAAACTCCTTCTAAGTGTAAGATCTAAAACTCTGTTGTCGCTTCTTTTTTGCTTTTCAGCAGCTGTTTTATCTGCATTCTTAGATGCTTTAACGGTCACTGCTGTTCTAATTGGAGTGATGATAGGTTTCTATAGAATATATCATGCTGTTATTTCAGGTGATGATTTTAGGAATCAAGAACATAATCTTAAGGATGATTCGCAAATAAGTACCCTTAATGCGAATGAGCTAGAAAACTTTAAAGGATTTTTGAGAGACCTTGTAATGCATGGTGCTGTTGGTACAGCACTTGGAGGTGTATGTACTACTGTAGGAGAACCCCAAAATTTAGTAATAGCAGGAAAGGCTGGCTGGGATTTTATGGAATTCTTTTTCCAAATGGCTCCAATAACTATGCCGATATTGTTTACTGGTTTACTAACATGTATTGTCATTGAAAAGTTTTCAATCGCTGGTTTCGGTAATCAACTGCCAATGAGCGTAAGAGATGTTTTTAATGATTTTTCTGAATATAGGAAAGAAAATATAACTCAAAATGATAAAGCAGAGTTATTAATAGAGTTTATTGTGCTCATTTTCTTAGTACTTGCCTTAGCATTTAGCATTGCTGCAGTAGGTTTAATTGGTTTAAGTGTAATGGTTTTTTTAACTGCCTTTAAAGGTATTACTAAAGAACATCAACTTGGAGAGGCTTTTCATGAAGCGCTTCCATTTACAGCATTGCTTGCAGTTTTCTTTGCAATTGTAAGTGTTATTTATGATCAAAAACTCTTTGATCCGGTTATTGACTATGTGTTGCTGCAGGATCCATCAGTCCAACCTTCTTTGTTTTATATTGCAAATGGTTTTTTATCAGCTGTAAGTGATAATGTCTTTGTAGCTACCATATATATTGGTCAAGTTGCTGAAAAAATTCCTGTAGGAACAGATCAGTTTAACAACCTCGCAATAGCAATTAATGTAGGTACAAATATACCTAGTATAGCGACTCCGAATGGACAAGCAGCGTTTTTATTTCTTCTAACATCAGCATTAGCACCCTTGATTAATTTGTCTTATTTAAGGATGGTTTATATGGCTCTTCCATACACAATTATTCTTTCGATTGTTGGTTATATATCTATATATACCCTTCTTTGATGTCAACTGACTCAACCCACAAATTTTGTATTGCTCCAATGATGCAATATACAGACATGCATGACAGATTTTTATTAAGACTAATATCAAAGAATGTTTTTTTATACACAGAAATGATTGCAACTGGGTCATTGATTTATGGAAAATGTTTTAATCAACTAGAATTTAATAAAGAAGAACACCCAGTCGGTGTTCAGCTAGGAGGTTCTGATATTAATGATCTTATAGAGTGTTCTAAGAAGTGTGAACAATATGGGTATGATGAAATAAATCTTAATGTTGGATGTCCATCGGACAGAGTTCAAAAAGGTAAATTTGGAGCTTGTCTTATGTTGGAGCCAGAGTTAGTGAAAGATTGTTTGGGTAATATGAAAAATGCTGTCGAAGTACCAATATCAATTAAATGTAGATTGGGGGTTGATGAGAATGAGTCTTATGAATTTCTTTATAATTTTATTTCTATTGTAAAAGAATCTGGTATAAAGATTTTTATAATTCATGCAAGAAATGGCATTCTTAAGGGCCTTAGTCCAAGACAGAATAGAACAATACCTCCATTGAAATATGATTATGTCTATAAACTAAAAAAAGATTTTCCCGAACTAGAAATTATTATTAATGGCGGCATTAAGACCTTAAAAGAGTGTCATGATCATTTGTCAAAAGTAGACGGTGTTATGTTGGGTAGGTCTGCATATGAAAATCCATTTATATTAAAAAATGTTGAATCAGAATTATATGGATCTAAATCAAAAGATATTTCAAAAAAAGAAATTTTGAATCAATATCTTGATTATGTTGAAAGAAAATTAATTGAGGGCCATGATCTTGGCAGAATGATGAAACATTTATTTGGCCTATCTCGAGGAGATCAATATGCAAAATCCTTTAGAATAAAAATTCTAGAAATTATTAAAGAAAACTCTTTAAAAAATCATAAAAAAGAATTAGAAGATTTATTAATCTATTAAAAAATCATCCATATCATCTACGAATTTATCCTCTACATCGATACCATCTTTAATCTCATAATACATTGATTGAATATAAGCATCCTTTACAAATGAATATTTATCACCTGATAGGAGAGACTCAACCTCAAGCAGCCTTTCCCTTGTCTCTAATGCATCAACTGATTTAAGTGCAATATTTACGTCAGTTTCAGTCATATGAAACGTTACAGATAAAAAAGAAGACACTGGCCGACTTAATGTATCTCGAAGTGTTGATGGGCCTAACAAAGGAAGCATTATGTATGGGCCCTCGCCAACACCCCAAACAGCCAAAGTTTGACCAAAATCCTCTTCATGTCTCTCTAATCCCATTTTTGTTGCAACATCAAAAAATCCAGCGATGCCAATTGTTGTATTTATAAAAAACCTCGTAATATCTGTTAATGATTCCTTAGGCTTTCCTTGAAGCAATTGATTAACAGAAGTGTCTACTTCTTCCAAGTTATTAAAGAAATTTGTAACGCCTTTTTTTATGCCTGGCGGAAAACTAGAATAAATTTCTGCAGAAGGTTTTAAAATTTTTGTATCTATTTTTTCATTAAATTCATATGTTTTTCTGTTTATTTCTTCAAATGGATCACTAACCACATCTGATTGAGTTGTCTCAATTTTCGCTGAATCTAAAGTTGCGCAGGATGATAAAATTAGAGCAAAGATTAAATAAATTCTCATTGTCTTATGCGATTTCCATAATTTGTTTTGATATCTCATTGGCTTCATTGCAATCGTAATCAGGATCAAAGTCATATATCTCACTATGAAATGTAAAAGCACCTAATTTATTAATATTTTTAGTCTTAAAGAGATCGTTATCTTCTTTGTAATTTACATTAAAAATATTATTTTCAATATATCCTAATATATTAACATTTAACTTATTTAACATTGATATGGTTCTGTTTGAATCTGATACAGATAAAGAGTTGATTGATGAAATAATAATAAAATGATCAACATCTAATTCTTTAAATATTGTTAAATAGGAATCTCCAGTACCTGGAGGCATATCAATTAGTAGATAATCTAAATCTCCCCAATCAGTTGAATTAATTAGCTGTTTGATAGCACTGCTCAACATTGGGCCCCTCCATGTCGCAGCAGCATCATCATCGATGATAAAACCCATAGATATTATTTTTATATTATTTTTTTTAAATGGCTTAATAACTCTACTTCTTAAATCTAGCTTTTCATTAATTTTGAATAATAAATGTTGGTTTGGTCCATATATATCAGCATCCAAAATGCCAACTCTGTAATTTTTAGATAAACTTTTTGCAATTGAAGCAGTTATTGAACTCTTTCCAACACCACCTTTAGCTGAACCAAATGCAATAATTTTTTTAATGCTCATATAAATCAATATTTTTCACATATAATACAAGTATTACATGGACATACCTACTAAAAACAGCAGAAAAATTCTTGTCACTCAAGCACTACCATATGCTAATGCACCATTGCATCTAGGCCATATCTTAGAAGCTGTTCAAACTGACATCTGGACAAGATTTCAAAATTTAAATGCTAATGAATGCATGTTTTTTTGTGCTGATGATACTCATGGCACTCCTGTGATGTTGAAAGCAAAAGAAATGGGAATAACTCCAGAGCAACTCATATCCGAAATATATGAGGATCATAAAAAAACATATGAACTTTATAATATAAATTTTACTAATTTTTATACTACGCATAGTGATGAAAATAGAAAGTTTTCAGAAAAAATTTATTTAGAAGCGAAAAAAAATAATCTAATATCTAGAAAAATTGTTGAGCAACTTTATGACAAAAATGAAAATATGTTCCTATCGGACAGGTTTGTTAAAGGCAGCTGTCCAAAATGCAATGAACCTGATCAACATGGAGACAACTGTGGAAAGTGTGGTGCAAGTTATGATGTATTGGAAATCGAAGACCCTATATCAACTATATCAGGAACAACGCCAATAAAAAAAGAAAGTGAGCATATCTTTTTTGATCTACCAAAAAAACTTGATACATTAAATCAATTTCTTGAAGATTCAAATCTTCAAAAACCAATCAAAAATAAATTAAAAGAATGGTTAAACGATGATCTTAAGAAATGGGATATATCGAGAGATGCACCCTACTTTGGTTTTGAAATTCCTGAAGAAGATAATAAGTATTTTTATGTATGGGTTGATGCTCCGATTGGCTATATTGCCTCAATGGAAAATTGGTTTAAAGATAAGAATATTGATACAAATGAAGTTTGGTCTGATAAATCAAATTATGAGATATATCACTTTATTGGAAAAGATATAGCTTATTTTCATGGATTGTTCTGGCCTGCTCTTTTGAGCTCAGCAAACTTAAAACTTCCAGATGGCATTTTTGTTCATGGTTTTTTAACTATAAACGGAGAAAAGATGTCTAAATCAAAGGGAACTGGAATTTTAGCTAAAAATTTTGCTGAAATATGTGACCCAGAAACATTGAGATATTATCTAGCAGCAAAATTAAATGACAAAGTTGAAGACTTGGACCTTAATTTTGATGAGTATGTTCAACGTATTAATTCTGATCTAGTTGGCAAGTATCTTAATATTGCTTCAAGATCTGCTTCTTTTTTAAAAAAGAATAAAAATAAACTATCTGAGAACATAGATACGAACGTAATAAAATCTCTCATAATAGAGAAAGAGAATATTATTAAATTATATGAAGAAAGAAAATATTCAAAATTGATTAGATTGATCATGGAGTTAGCAGATAACGTAAATAAATATATAAATGAACAAACTCCATGGAAAAAAGACATAAAAGAAGCAATAGATATATGTTCAACAGCATTGAATGCTTTTAAAATCATTACAATTTATTTAAGTCCTATAATCCCAAATATAGCAAAAGGTGCATATAAGTTCTTAAATATTGATGATTGTTCATTTAATGATATTGATCAAAAATTGTGTGGGCAAATAAATAACTATGAGTCATTGCTAAATAGGCTCGAGCCATTAATAATTCCTGAGGAAGATAATATGGAAAATGAAAATATAATAGATATAAATCAATTCTCATGTGTTGATCTTAGGGTTGCTAAAGTAATAAAAGCAGAAAATGTTGAAGGTGCTGATAAATTATTACAGTTAACTCTGGATGTTGGAGATTTAGGAACCCGCCATGTGTTTGCAGGTATTAAAGCTTCATATGAGCCAGCTGATTTAAATGATAGATTAGTTGTTCTTGTTAATAATCTTGCACCGCGTAAGATGAAATTTGGAGTTTCTGAGGGAATGGTACTTGCATCGAGTGATGATAAAGGTATCTTCTTAATATCTCCAGATGAAGGTGCTAAGCCTGGGATGAAAGTAAGATAATGGAAACTAAAGATATTATTGTAATAGGTGCAGGGCCAGTAGGATTGTTCACTGTATTTGAAGCAGGTCTTTTAGGTTTGAATTGTGTGTTAATAGATAATCTTGATAAACCGGGTGGACAATGTGCAGAGCTCTATCCAGAAAAACCAATATATGATATTCCTGGAGTTCCATTTCAAACAGCTCAGCAACATGTTGACGCATTAATTAAACAAATAGAACCTTTTTCTTATGAGTTATTTTTGAACCAAAGAGTTGATTCAATTCAAGAAATTGTCGATGGAGATAATAAATATTGGGAAGTTAAAACTAGTTCTGAAAATATTTTTGTATCTAAAAATATTTTTATCGCTGCTGGCGCTGGATCTTTTGAACCAAGAAGACCACCCAATATTGAAGATCCAGATAAATTTATAAATAAAGGTGTTTCATATGCTGTCAGGTCAAAAGATAAATTTACTGATAAAAATATTTTTATATTTGGTGGCGGTGATTCAGCATTAGATTGGACAGTGGAATTATCAAAAATAGCTAAATCTGTTTCATTGGTGCATAGAAGAGATGCCTTTAGGGGTGCTCAACATACCGAAGAAATGATGAGAAACCTTGTAAAAGAAGGTAAAGTAAACTTGTTAACCCCATATCTTATAAATTCGATTATAGGAGAAGATAATGTGAATCAAGTAACTCTTAAAAATTTTGAATCCAATGAAATTGAGACACATGATGCAGATGAGTTAATTTTTTTATTTGGTCTAAACAAAAAATTGGGGCCTATCTTAGAATGGGAATTAGGTTTGAATGGTAAGAAAATATCAGTTAATACTGAAAACTATCAAACAAACAAAGATGGAATTTTTGCTGTTGGAGACATTAATGATTATCCAGGAAAGTTAGACTTAATTTTATCTGGTTTTCATGAAACTACATTAGCGGTTCAGGAAGCCTATAGAAGAATTAATCCAGGTGAACGAGTTCCATTTGGTTATACAACTTCAAACTCTAAATTACAAGAAAAGCTTGGTGTTAAAAAATAGATTTAGAAAATATTTACCAGTTGTTGTTGATCTAGAAACTGGAGGATTTGATCCTGAAACAAATGCGATTTTAGAGGTTGCTATTACTTTAATAGAAGAGCAAAACGGTGTATTAATTGTTGGTGAAACGTATAGACATCATATAAAGCCATTTCAAGGTTCAATAGTTGAAGAAGAATCCCTAGAGTTTACTAAAATAAAATTAGATCACCCATTAAGAAACGCAGTTGATGAAAAGGAAGCATTAACTGATCTCTTCAAAATAATTAATAAAGCTAAAAATAAATACGAATGCTCCAGAGCAATTCTTGTTGGTCATAATGCACATTTTGATAGTTCTTTTCTAACTGCAGCTTATAAAAGAAATAATATTAAAAAAACTCCTTTTCATAAATTTTCTCTTATAGATACTGTTTCATTGGGTGTTCTTGCAACTGGTCAAACTGTTCTAGCAAGAATATGTGATAAATTAAACATAGATTATGATAACGAAGAAGCTCACTCGGCAGCATACGATACAATAGTTACAGCTAAAGTTTTTTGCTCAATTGTTAATAATTTTGATAACTAGTCCTTTGCTGAATCAACGAGTTTTTTAAGCTCCCCAGTTTCATGCATTTGAGCAATAATATCTGCTCCACCAACAAGCTCGCCCTTTATAAAAACTTGAGGGAATGTTGGCCAATCTGAAACTTTAGGCAAAGAAACTCTTACATCATTATTTTCAAGAACATCAACATAACTAAATTGAGAATCACATTCTATTAATATTTGAACGGTTCTAGCTGAGAAACCACAACGTGGCTCATAAGGAGTTCCTTTCATATAAATCAAGATATTATTTTCCTTAATCTGCTCTTTTAATTTTTCTTCTATTTCCATTTTATTTCCTAATAATTCTTAAATACTTTGCGATTGTTTCTTCAAAACCATAGTTTAATGAATCTATTATAATCGCATGACCGATAGATACTTCATTAATATTACCCATCTCAACTAAATAATGTAAATTTTTTAAATTAAGATCATGGCCGGCATTAACTTTTAAATTTTTATTTACTGCTAAATCTACCATATCTTTGACTTCTTTTAGGATACTCTCATCCTTGTTTTCTATAGCTTTTGAAAATTTACCAGTGTGTATCTCAATTAAGTCTGCACCCATGTCATAAGCATATTCAACGCCTGATAAATCATCTATGAATAAACTAATACTTGCATTAGGGGTTTTATCTTTAAGCATCATAATAGTTTTTTTGAGTTTATTGTCATGAGCACCAGCAGACCAGCCATGATCAGAAGTTATTTGATCAATAGTGTCAGGAACTAGAGTTATTTGATTAGGATTTATAATTTCTACTAATTTACAAAACCCTAAGAAATCATTGTGTGGTTCTGAAAATGGGTTTCCTTCTATATTAAATTCAACACCTTTAATTTTTGCTAATTTTGCAAGCTCAATAACATCATCACATGTCGCATGACGATGGTCTGGCCTAGGATGAAGTGTTAATCCATCAACACCAATTTCTATAGCTCTCTTTGCAAAGTTAATCAAATTAGGATAATTTTCACCTCTAGCATTTCTAAGAAGAGCTATTTTGTTTAAGTTTATACTTAATTTCATAAGCTAATTATATATTTGATTAATTATCTGTATAGATCATCTTTTTTGTTAACAATTAAATCAAATGCGTTATTAATTTCATGAGCTTTTTTGTTAAATCCCTTAATAATTATTACAGGTTTTCCTTCAGCACCCTGACCCATCAGAAGGCCTGCTGCTGATGCTAATTCATCTGCTACAGCAATTTCAGTGGCTTTAAGGTAATTACCAAACATATCTTTCTCACCTTTTAAATCTATAAGGCTCTGTATGTTGTGACTAGCTATTGCAAAATTAGTCACTCCAGATCTAAAAGGTCTGGTCATAGAGTCTGAAATTATTACTGATATATTTTTATTTAAATTAATTGATAATTGAGAATGAAGATTTTGTGCACTTAATGTTGGATTTTCTGGTAATAGTAATGCCAGGTTTTTATTCTGTAGTATGTTTGATTGATCTATGCCAGCGTTAATATTTATAAAACCTAGCTTATGTTCAACAATTACTACATTTTTTTCAGTAGATATAATTTTATTTGACTCATTCATAATTGCCTGAATCAATCCCTGATCTTTATTTAGCTTAATTGCTAATTTTTTAGCCTTTTTCGAAACATCTATAGTATCTAAATTTAGGTATCTATTTTCAGATTTTGATATTATTTTTTGTGCAACAACAAAAATATCATTATTATCAATAGCAATGTTGTTATAAGAAATAGAATTTTTAATTACTTCACCTAAGTTATCACCAGGTTCAATTAATGGAAATTCTTTTAAAGCTATTAATTCAATTTTATTCATTTTAAACAGAAGATTTAAATCATTAAGATAACATATATAAACAAAATTTCATTCATCATGTATACTTTCGTGCTATGGCGATTATAGACAAAAAACTACTTGATATATTGGTGTGTCCAGTATCAAAGAAACCAGTTTCCTTTAACGAAGAAACAAACGAGTTGATATGTGAAGAATCAGGATTAGCATATCCTATACATGACGGAATACCTGTTATGTTGCCTGAAAAAGCACGGAAAATTTAATAATCGCGCCCGTAGCTCAGTTGGATTAGAGTGCTTGGCTACGAACCAAGAGGTCGGGAGTTCGAATCTCTCCGGGCGCGCC
>MDSV01224039.1_pt1 | contig 48931 bp, 47 predicted proteins | sample 810851 | NCBI WGS metagenome assembly MDSV01 (sample SAMN05326640, study PRJNA326480) | marine metagenome | isolation source: seawater | place: Atlantic Ocean: North East | collected 2012
AAGTTAGTTTAGTTATTCATACTGGAGATATTAGTAAACCTGAAACTCTACGCTTATTCTCTGAACTGGATTGTCCGATGGTGGGGGTCTTTGGTAATAACGATAGAATTGAGGTAGGACTCAAAGAAGTTTGTCATGAATGTGATTTTAACTTTCAAGAGCCTCCTCTTTTATTAACTCTTGAAGACAAGAAAGTAGCCGTATTCCATGAACCTGAATTAATAGATAGTTATATTAAAGAACACACAGATGTTCAAGTAATAGTTCATGGCCATACTCACAGATACAGGGAAGAAACTCTAAATAATATTTTATATTTTAACCCCGGAGAATCCGCTGGATCTTTGAAAGGAAAAAATGCAATCGGTGTAATTAATCTAAATAACTTAAAAATTAGAAGAATCTTTTTTTGAAAAAAAAGAATAATATTAAAATAAAAAAACTTGATGGGATGCTTAGCGCCAGAGGCCTTAAAGCTCTCAAAGAGTAATCTTGTTCTAAGAATACATTGAATAAAAAAGAAAACAAAGCAGGTGCATAACCCTCTGATCCAGCTTCTATTTGGGCTGGAGTTAACAAAACAACAAGAGATAGGTAAAAGATTATAAAATAATACTGCTTTGAAAACATGCCAACCAAGTGGCTAAAAAATAAAACAACTACGATATAAAGAAGCCAGAACATTCCTAATAATTTAAGAGTACTTTATTAAGCGAGTCCCTAAAAAGCTTTCTCCTCCAGCTTGTTAAATCATTGAGGGCTTCTTCAGACCCTCTACTAAGAGCTAATCTTATAAATTCTTTTTGATTTTTTTTAGAAAATAATAAAGTTGGATGAACTTTTTCTGTTTCAGCGATGTTAAGCACAATCTCATTAAAGTTATTTAATAAGTTTCTTTCTTCTGATTTAGTTAGATTACATCCTATGTCTTCAATTTCATTTAGAGGATTAAAGGTAGTAGAAATAAGTAAATCTAAATCTTCTTTGTGCCAATTTATCTTATTAGTTCTAATTAATTCTTTTTCTTGCTCTATAAAAAGATGGACCAAGTACTCAACATCTGAGGCAGCATAACTCAACTGGGAATCAGATAAAGGCCTCCGTATCCAATTAGATCTAGTTTCTTTTTTATCTAAAATTATATCTAATCTTTCTTCTACTAAGCCCTGATAGCCGATTGAATAACTTCCATCTAAAAATGCATTGGCTAACTGAGTATCAAATAAATTTATCATTACATTGCCTGTCCAAGAGTAAATAGCTTCTAAATCTTCTTTGCAAGAATGGAAGATCTTGGTAACTGAATCTGAAAATAGGAAATCACAACTGTCTTCAGGATCGTTTATTAAAACAGCATCTATAAGATAAATTTCTTCTCCATCATTTACTTGGAGTAGAGCTAATCTCATATTATCTTTAGAAGTTCTCCTAAATTCAGTATCAACACCTAAGTAAGGCTTTTGTAGAAGTTCTTTATTTAAAAAAGATAAATCTTCTAGAGAATCTATGTAGGTAAAACTCATTCAGTCTATGTTATATTTTTTTCCGGTGCCTTAATCAATAAGAAGTAAAAAAACCATACCGTAAGAAATCCATAGAATTGAGTAGGTTCATCCGTATCAGTTATAACAAAGTAAAATGCTAGTCCGCAAGAAATTAAAGAGACTGATAAAAAAACTAAAAGAACCTTCCATTTCTTTAGCCCCGAATCTAATAAAGCATGATGGAAATGTGTTCTATCCCCTAAGAACATAGATCTCTTATTCCAAACCCTATTTATAAAAGTAGATAAGGCATCAATTAACGGTAATAGAATTAACCAAAGCGCTGTAACGGGGTCAAATAAATTTTTTTCACCGGGTTGTGTTAATGCAATAAGCAACCAAGCCGTTATAAATCCTATCCACATCGAACCAGAATCACCCAAAAATATTTTCCATTTCCTTGTAAAGAAGCCCAGGTTAAAGAAAAGAAAAACAAATAAAATCACTGTTCCTAAGAAAAGAATACCTGGAAGACCTTTATTAAAAGCAACTATAGAAATTGTTGTTGAAGTAACGAGTAAGACAATTCCTACTAAACCGTCCATGCCATCTAACATATTAAAGGCATTACACACTCCTACTACCATGAATATAGTTAAAGGTATCCCAAGCTGTCCAATGTAAAGATTTCCAAACCCTAATAAATCTCCTAAATCTCTAACATACATATCAGTAACAAGAATTACTAACCAGCTAGCAAGAATCTGGATTATTAGCCTTAAAGAAGAAGATAAAGGTTTTAAATCATCTATAAGTCCCAAAAATAAAATAATCAGCGATATAAACCATATTGATGGGAGGGAGTTATAGTAGCCATGAGCCCCTAAACTATCCTGAGGGAAAATTGCGTACATTATCAGAGAGGCAGATATAAATAATCCTAACCCTCCTCCCAGTGGTATTTCCCCTTTGTGTATTTTCCTTATTCCATCAGGCTTATCTACCAATCCATATCTCTTGAAAAGAATCGAAATACAGAAAAAAGAAACTAAAGAAACTCCTATTGTGTATAAATAAATTTCCATCAATCCATTCTATATTCTGGCAATTAAATATTTAAATCTTCAGGCAGATCTGGTATGCCATTAAAAGCTTGATAAGCTATTTTACTAGTCGGTATAACTATAACCCAGGCAGTAATAAAGATAGCTTTAATATACAGCCAAAGCGAATTATTTTTTACAAACCATATTTCCAGATCAGCTTTGTGGGGTGTGATATTCTTTGTATAAAAATCTAAAGGGTTTTCTCTTCCATCAAGCAAACGTTCTTCATCTCGAAATATTATTGATCCAATACCTGTGAGTCCGGGCCTTACAGTGTTAATTATTTCTTGAGCTTTATCAGAGTAATTTGCATATGTGTTAGGTACCATTGGTCTTGGTCCAACCACACTCATATCACCAATAAAGATATTCCATAACTGGGGTAATTCATTTAACTTTGTTTTACGTAAAAACCTGCCAAATGGAAGAACACGAGGATCATTTTTTATAGTTATTTCACCGCTTCCAATATTAGGGCTATTTTTTACCATTGTTACAAACTTTAAAAGACCAAAATGATTACCTCCTTTACCAACCCTAATCTGAGAGTAAAATGCCTCTCCTTCACCTGTTAGTTTTAAGATAAATAATATTGGTAGTAACAAAGGGCTTAGAAATATCATCCCTAACCCAGAAAAAATAACATCTAAAATTCTTCTCATTCTAACTAATGGCACCTAATAATTAATTAAACTTTTCTTGCTCTTTAAAGCCATCTTGCCTTGCCGAGCTATTGTTAGAAAAATAATTTCTGTACCAAATAACCGTAGATTCTAGGCCAACTTTCCAATCTACTTTAGGTTTATAATCAATCAAACGTTGTGCTTTTGATATATCTGGGCATCTCCTACTCACAGAACCAGGATAAGTTGGGGCCTCTATATATTCACCAGAATATCCCATCAAATCTCCCACTGTTTTAATAAGCTCCTCAATAGAAATCTCTTGAGAACTTCCTATATGAAAGATCTCGCCAGCTGCCTTATTTGACTCCATTGCCAAAACACTGCCTTCGACCGTATCAGTTATAAAAGAAAAAGCTCTAGTTTGATTATGACCGTACATTCTAAAAGGAGACTCATTATTCATAAAACGTTCTACTAGGTGCGGAATAACATGTTTGAAGCCCATATCTGGACCAAACGCATTATGATATCTGACAATTGTTGCTTCAAAATCATTCTTCTTTGCATAATTGAGAAAAGCTGACTCACCTAGTATTTTAGTGATGGCATAAGTAAATCGCGCATCAGAAACATCTTGGATGCTTAAAGGAACGCTCTCATCGGTAGGAACCGGATAGTCTAATACTTCTGTTGTACCTGCATAAGTTTCACTAGTTGAAGTAAATAAGACTCTTTTAACAGAAGTTGTCTTTAGCCACTCTAAACAATTAAAGATTAGTGAAGTATTTACCCTAATGACTTCATCAGGATGATCTAAAGTATTATTAACTCCTACTACAGAAGCAAGCATATACACGAAATCAAAGTCCTTATCCAGTGCCTCGAAAGCATTAGAAGATGTAAAATCATTCTGAACAAACTTAATCTTGTCTATTTCTTGATCTGAGAAATACTCTGAAGAGTCGCGAGTGAAGCTGTAGTCGGCAATAGTAAGATCGGACTCACGATTCTGAAGCAAAAACCTAGCTAAGTTCATACCTACAAAACCTGCCCCACCAAGAATTAATATCTTCTTCATTTCTCTTTATTAATTGTACTAACCAACAGTAAACATTATTCTGAAGCTTAATTGTTCATATTATTTATAAAAAATTTAAATTGCATGATCAGTTAGAGTATCTAAATTGAGAACAAATCCCTACAAATCACCTCGCCCTAAAACTGACACAACGTGCTTGTCTTGTAGCGATAGAATCTGCTCATCATCAAGCAAACCAATAGTATCATAGATGTTAGTCGGACCTAGCCTTAATATTTTTTGTACGACTTCTACGCTTTTATAAACACTGTGTCCTGTCGAAATGATTATTAAATCAGGCTCTGTATCCAATACAGTGTCAATATCATTTTCGATATCATATTCCTGCTCTTCCCAAAAAGAGACAAATGGATCATGTAACTGTACATTTGCACCTGATTCAACAACCTTTTTGAACAAAAGCTCTACCGGGCTAAAGCGCGTATCTCCAACATCCCCTCGATAAGAAACTCCTAAAAAAATAACTTTTTTTTCTTTTAAATTACCAAAAACCTTAAGAAGTCTATCAAAGGCGAAAATTGGCATTTGATCATTTACCGAGACACTATTAACGCTCATATTTAAATCAGAGTTACTTCCAAAGAAATTCTTACGCGACCAACTTGCTAGCAAGGGGTCTTTAGTTAAACAATAACCTCCAACACCTACACCAGGATACATTAAGTTAGAATGAGTCTCTCTAACTCTAATTGCATTGACCATTGCATAAAGATCAACACCAGCTTCCTCAGCAAATCTTGACCATTCAACCGCAAATGAAATATTCATCGCTCTATAAGAATTCTCAAGAACCTTTGCCATCTCAGTGGCATTAGTATGCGCAAGCCTAGTTAATTCACATACTGAAGTATCAATGATAGTTTTTAAAAACTGCTCCACAGCATCAGCGCTTTCCTTATTACAGCCAGAATAGACACGAGGAAATTTCCGAATAGAATTAATATACTCAGGCCCTGGCATAACACGTTCATAAGAATGCCCTAATCTATATTTATCTAAACCAAGGCCACGGTTATTTAGTGAGTCTTCAATTATAGGTCTGACTATATTCTCACATGTGCCTGGAGGCACTGTAGTTTCTACCAAAACAAGAACGTCTTCTCTACAATTCTGTCCTATAGATTTCATAGCTAACTCAAACCCATCAAGACTAACTTTAAAATCTTCTAAAATAGCATCCTTACTTGATTCTTTTTGTACATCTAAATTTATGTCAACAATTATTACATCTGCATACTTATAGGCCATAGGATCGTAAGTTGCATAGAAATTGCCTTTTTCGATGGAGTTATTAAAAAATTCATTTATTTTTGGATCATCAGCAACCAAAGGAAACTGCCCGTCATTAATTGCTTTTATTTTCCAGTAAGATGCTTCACTTGCTAAATCAATACCGATAACTGCATATTCTTCAGATTTAGAATTAGCGCATACTAAAGCCATCACTGCACCCACAAAACCTAGTCCTTGAACTACAATTACCTTTTTTTCTTTATTTCTTTGCAAAAAGCTTTCTATAGAATTAGAGTCATCTAAGGTGTCAGGTATTTGATAGGCTTCTTGTGTTAAAGCATTAATTGAAACTGGCATTATTTATTCCTTGTTTGATTCAAATCATTTTTATTTTGAAGTATATGTATAATTATGAAACATAAAATTAGATGGCTCGAAAATATTAACTTTATTATATAGATTCAAAAATAATTTTGATTAGAAAAGCTATAATTTCTAAAGTTTGATATGTAAGGTTGGTGAATAAAATCTATTTACTATTTAGTGTAATAAAATGTTAATTAATAAGTTTCTATCGAAAAATCCAAAGATATGTATTGTAGGCCTTGGATATGTAGGTTTGCCTCTTGCTGTAGAATTTAGCAAGACATATCAAACAGTAGGGTTTGATATAAACACTAAAAGAGTAAGAGAGCTACAAGAAGGTAATGACTCAACTCTGGAAGTAGAAAGAGATTCACTAAAACCTACAGAGAAATTAACTTATACAGATAATATTGAAGATATTAGATCATCTGATGTATATATAGTAACAGTACCAACCCCGATAGATGAAAATAAAAACCCTGACCTCTCTCCACTAATTGAAGCAAGTGAATTAATAGGAAAGATACTTAAAAAGAATAACTTAGTTATTTATGAATCAACAGTTTTTCCAGGGGCAACTGAAGAGATCTGCGCACCTATTCTCTCCACTTTATCCGAATTAAAATTAAACAGAGATTTCTATCTTGGCTATAGTCCTGAACGCATTAACCCTGGAGATAAGGAACACCGCGTAACTGATATTATCAAAGTAACATCTGGTTCAACTGAAGAAGCAGCCGAATTAATAGATAAACTTTATAAAACTGTTATTTCTGCAGGCACCTTCAAGGCATCAAGCATAAGAGTGGCTGAAGCTGCGAAGGTAATAGAAAACACACAGAGAGATATCAATATAGCTTTAATTAACGAATTAGCCATTATCTTTGACCGTCTTGATATAGATACGCTGGAAGTTCTCGAAGCAGCCGGGACAAAATGGAACTTTCTTCCATTTAGACCAGGATTAGTAGGAGGTCATTGTATAAGTGTTGATCCTTATTACTTAACTCATAAAGCTCAAGAGGTTGGTTATAACCCAGAAGTAATTCTTGCTGGGCGTCGTATAAATGACAGTATGGGAAATTTTATAAGCAATCAAGTAATAGAGTTGATGTTGCAGAAAGAAATTAAGGTCGAAAATTCTCATATCTTATTACTGGGACTAGCTTTTAAAGAGAATTGTCCTGATTTCCGCAATACTCGTGTTATTGATATTGTTAATGAACTCAAAACTCACAATCTGAAGATTGATATTTATGATCCGTGGATTGAAGCAAAATCTGCTAACCAAGAATATAATATTAATATGACTCGAGAATTAAAAGACAATACCTACGATGCAATAATAGTTGCTGTAGCTCATGATGCATTTAAAGAGCTTGGTTCAGAAAAAATTAAAGCATTAGGTAAACAAAATTGTATCATTTATGATGTCAAAAGCATGCTATCCAAAGACGTCATAGACGGACGCCTATAACGAAAGAAAAATTATTTAGGACTAATTCTATATATGAAAGTACTTGTAACTGGATCTGCAGGGTTTATAGGTTCTACTCTTGCAAGGAGACTACTGGATAGAGGTGATGAAGTTATTGGTATCGATAATCTAAACGATTATTATGATGTGAAACTAAAGAAAGATCGTCTAGCTTTAATTTCTAGTCATAAGAATTTCACTAATGTTGAAATTAGTATAGAAGACACAGATGCAGTTTTTGGGATATTTGAAAAATATAAACCCAATAGAGTTGTTAACCTAGCAGCTCAAGCTGGTGTTAGGTACTCACTAGAAAACCCGCATGTATATATTGACAGCAATATTGTTGGCTTCATGAATATACTTGAAGGTTGCAGACATAATGAAGTTGAGCACTTAGTATTTGCTTCTAGTAGCTCTGTATATGGTGCAAATACAAATTATCCTTTTTCAATCCATGATAATGTAGACCACCCTGTCAGCTTATATGCGGCATCTAAAAAGTCTAATGAGCTAATGGCACATACCTATAGTCATTTATTTAACCTGCCAACTACTGGGTTAAGGTTCTTTACTGTTTATGGGCCATGGGGACGTCCTGATATGGCTTTATTTTTATTTACTAAAGCAATTCTTGCTGAGAAACCAATTGATGTTAATAATAATGGAGATCATAAACGTGATTTCACCTATATTGATGATATAGTCGAGGGTGTAATCCGCACATTAGATAATATACCTAAACCCAATCCTGATTGGTCAGGCAATCTACCTGATCCAGGAACCAGTAATGCACCATGGAAAATTTACAATATAGGCAATAACAATCCTTGCACATTGTTACGTTACATAGAAGTCCTGGAAGACTGCTTAGAGAAGAAGGCAATTAAGAATATGCGACCTCTTCAACCAGGAGATGTACCTTATACCTATGCTGACACTGATGATTTAATGAATGATGTTGGTTATAAACCTGATACAAAAATTGAAGATGGAATAGCAAAATTTGTAGAATGGTATAAAGAATATTACAAAATTAAATAACTAATTTTCAAACTAGATTTGTTGTTTCTTAGCTGACAATTCAGAAATCTTTTTTATTTGCATAGATATAATTTTTGATTCGTCATAGTGCTTTAGTGCCTTGTTTCTGCCTGCAAGACCCAATTTACTGGCCCATTCTGGATTAGATTTCATCTCATATATAGCGCTTGCTAATTTTTCAGGGTTACGAATGGGAACCAAAAGACCAGTTTTATTAACCTCAACTTCTTCCCGAGATCCCCTTATGTCAGTTGCTATTACTGGTTTTTCCATCATCATTGCTTCAATGATTGTCCTTGGCATTCCTTCACGCCATGACGGTAAACAAAACACGCTCATCATAGAAATCAGTTCAGGTATATCTGCTCTTAAACCAGTTAAGATTAAATGATTTCCTAATTTTCTCTTAGAAGATTGTATTTTTTTATCTACACTCTCAGCATGATCCGAAACTAACCTGTCTCCAATCAATAAAAAATACATATTAGGATTATCTAAATTTAGTATCCCAGCTGCTTCAAGAAAGTCAGCAACCCCTTTCTCTCTTACCAAACGTCCAATCATCCCAACTACAAAGGCTTTATCAGGTATTCCTAACGAGTTTTTTAATTTTGTTTGTTCTCCATACCTATTAGGATTAAAACGTTCAACATCAACTCCATTTCCAATAGCTAATACTTTTTCTTCTTTGATAATCCCTGTTTTTATAGCTGTTTCACAATCTTCTAAACTTTGAGTAAAGAGGAAATCTGTAATTTTTCCAGTTATTTTTTCGAGAAAAATAAAAACCCTTCTTTTATAACTTGGCATTTCATCATGAAAGTAGAACCCATGAGCTGTATAAATTATTAAAGGAATACCTGCTAGCCAAGCAGCTAATCTTCCTACCAATGATGCTACTGGTGTGTGAACATGAATTACATCAAATTTTTCTTTTTTAAATAACTGAAAAAGTTTTGTAATCGTAACAATATGTTTAAAAGGGTTAATGCTTCGAGCAATATCTATAGTAATAATTTCATAACCTTGGTTTCTTAATTCTGGAACAAATTCTCCATCTGAACAAACGGAATAAACGCTCCACCCTTCATCTACCATGCCATCTACTAAAGGAATAATAAATTTGTTTAATGTGAAGTCTATTGCACACAATTGACAGATTTTCATTTAATTTTTTTCCAGCCACGCTTGAAACATTAGAACATCCCATAAATGATGCTGCCAATCACGTTTACCTGACTTATGTTCTTCCCATTTATTACCTACTTCTTTAACATTAAAGAAACCTTCTTCTTTTAATCTTTTAGGATCCAAGAGACTTTCAGCCCAATCACTTAATGGGCCTCTCAACCAGTTATTTATAGGAACTCCAAAACCCATTTTAGGCCTTTCAACTAACTGTCTTGGTACATGTTTATATAATAATTTGCGTAAAATCTGTTTACCTTTTCCATTATTTATTTTCATATCTAGAGGCAACCTCCAGGCAAATTCAACTACTCTATGATCTAACATAGGTACTCTTGTTTCAAGACTTACAGCCATGGCAGACCTATCTACTTTTGTTAATATGTCATCGGAAAGGTATGTAATCGAATCTAAAAACATCATCCTTTGTTCTATTTCAGATAAATTAGGCAAAGCAGATGGGTCTGACAAGAGAGTTCCAGGTTCCTTAGAGCCAAGCACAATTGAATCGGGTTTCTTCCAATGGGAAATTAGGTTTCTATACATTGCTTCAGGATTCTCAGCAGCTATTACATTTGCCAACTTATGCATCTTATCACCAGGCTGTGATGTCCTAAAACGAGATGGCAATAGAGGTGAGCATATTTGAAAGAACACATTCCATGAAGAAGGCGATAAAGAAGTAATAGCATATAAAATTAAACGTCTAGCAATAAGAGGAAGATGTCCTGTCTTATCCCAAATAGATTTAACCCAAACATGTCTGTTATATCCACCGAAGAGCTCATCTCCGCCATCTCCAGATAATGAAACATCGACACTCTTTTTAGCCAAATTCGCAACTAAATAAGTTGGAATTTGAGAAGAATCAGAAAAGGGTTCATCAAACATCATAGGAATATTAGGTATTACGTCCAAAGCTTCAGAAGAAGTGACATACAATTCAGTATGCTCTGTACCTAAATGTCTAGCTACTTCTTTAGCATGTTCTGCTTCATCATATTCCTTTTCATTAAAACCAATTGAAAAGGTTTTAATCTTTTCTGAGGATAGTGATTGCATGAGCGCAACAACCGTGGATGAATCAATGCCTCCTGATAAAAATGCACCTAATGGAACGTCAGATATCATTTGACCAGCTATGGATTCGCATAATATAGATTCCAATTTTGATAATGCCTCCTGCTCGCAACCTTGAAAGGGATTATCTATAGCCGATTGGACTACTTCTTTCATGGTCCAAAATGTCTCTTGATTTGTTTTTTTACTTTTAAGATCTAAAGAAAGAATAACGCCTGGAGCTAGTTTAAAAATTCCTTCGTAAATAGAATAAGGAGAAGAAATTGTATTGTGCCGCATAAGTAAAGATAAAGAGTCTCTACTTATGATGTTTTGAAATTTAGGATGAGCTTTTAATGCTTTTAATTCAGAACCAAATAGAAAGGATCCATTTTGCCAACCATAATAAACTGGTTTTTCACCCATCCTATCCCTGGCTAAAAATAATTTTTGTTCTTTTAAATCCAGCAATGCTAGTCCAAACATCCCCACACTTAATTGAAGTGTCTTTTTAACACCCCAAATAGAAAATGCAGCAAGTAGAGTCTCTGTGTCTGAATGCCCTTTCCATGATTCCCCATAGCCCGACGAAACTAATTCTTTTCTAAGTTGTAAATGATTGTAGATTTCTCCGTTAAATACTATTACGTAACGACCACAACTTGATGTCATGGGCTGGTGACCTGCTGGCGAGAGATCTAAAATTGACAACCTAGCATGGCCTAGAGTAACGCCAAGATCTTTATTTGACCAAATAGCTGAATGATCTGGTCCGCGATGATGGAGAGTCCGAACCATTTGATTACAAATTGATTCAGAATCAGCGTGATTTAAATCAACGAAGCCTGTTATACCACACATTTAATAAATCAGTTTTGATTAAAGAAGGAATATTTATTTGTAATAATTATCTAGAACAGTTCTTTAATTTAGACATTATAGTATCAGATCACTACAAAAAATCATTTTGCTTTTTTATAACTAATTTAGATTCTTTAGTCTTTAGGGAAACTTCTTCGCAGAGACCTTTGAATAAATCTTTAGTTAAAGGTGAGGTTATAAAATTATGTGGATGCGTCCAAAAATGAGCTACTCCATTGTTGTTTATAGCATGATTAATCATACTCTTATATTTGGAAAGAGATATCAAAGAAGGTATATATCTTCTAAATCCATAACGCCAATTAATAAACGTACCTCCAGGAATTCTAATAGGTTTAGATTTTTGTATTTGTTGAGACTTTTTTAATACCGACATTTCATCTATTAGATTTTTCACAAATTTTGGTATCCGATCGGTAGACATACTGTCAGGAATGTCACGGAAACCTAGAATTCCATATTCTCTTAATAGGTCATAGTGCTTAATAATATTCCTCGGAAATATCATTGTTGAACAATTGATTTCATTTCTTTCAGCCCATCTGGTAATTAATTCAAGTTCTATTTTTGCAGTCTCTTTATTTAACCTGTTAAAGGGTATATGTGTGTACCCATGGGTTGCAATCTCGTGAATTTTATAACTCTTAACCATTGTTAAGAGCTCAGGCATAAACCAACCTTCTTCTTCTTTGTCTAGTATTCTATGCTTCGAATAATCCAACCAATCATAATACGAATCATCAGTAAGTTTAGGAGAAATCTCGTCTAAGAAAAAGTCTCTTCTTTCTGTTAAAGCACCGACAAATGCGAAAGTAGAACAGATATCATTTTCTTTAAGAGTTTCTAATATAAATTCATAAGCTGTAAATAAGTTATCTTGATTTAAGCTCACATCCCAATCAGTGGGTATATCAGCCATACCCCACTTTCCTTCACAGTCGAAAGAAAAGGTAACCGTGCCTTTACTCATTTTTGTCATGACCTAAACAGTCATATTATATAATTTATTTTCTCAGCCAGTCACCTCAACATAGAATGAATCATCATCTCGCTCAAACAAATTAAGATTCCCTGGATTAGGAATTAAAGTATCACCAGCTTGTAATGATTTTGGGTTAGTAAACCCACACTCTAACAAAAGTTTTATTAACGAATTGCTATCATACATCCACTGATGATGACGTGGACCGGTAAAAAATAAATACAACCTCCCTATGAATGACTTTGGTATTGGAGGCCACATATATGTTTCGTAAATAAAATTATCTGCATCGCCAGATTTAATATATTCATCAACTTTCGCTTTTAGGTCAGGAAGTGCTAATCTCAAGATACCATCTTTTTTTAGTACTCTTCTAATTTCTAATAAACATTTTCTAGCATCTTCTTGACTAAAATGTTCAAGCATATGTGAGGAATAAACCACATCTACAGAATTATTTTTTTGAGGAATCTTTTTAATGACGTTAGCTAAAATAACCTTGTTCTCTTTATAAGAACTAGCTACTTCGAATTGGTCGTCAGAAATTATTCTTAATTTATATAACACATTTATTATAGGTCCAAATTTAGAAAGGATAAGGCCGTAAGAATTATCATAATTAATCCAACCTTTTGTTGGTGACTTACTACAACCAATATTAATTTTTATTTCATTATTCATTTTTTTATCCTTATATTTCTTTATTAATTTTGGATTCTCTACCAATTGAGTCATATGGGAAACTAGCTCTAGAAGTTTGGACCTGAACAATCTCCCGCAAGTCTTCTTGATCAAATGATTCTCGTCCATGAAGGAACCTTTTATTATCAAGCATTACTAAATCATTTTCTTCCCATTTATATTTTTCAGTGAGGATATTAGCTTTTGTAGTTATTTCTTTCATTATATTTTTAGGAATTGGTTTTCCATTTAATAAAGATCGATTAATAATCTGAGGTTCATTTTTTAAATCTACAAAAAGATGATTTGCAAAACATAATTTCCTAGGAATTCTACTTTCATGAACAGCATATCTAACTTGCTTTATAAATAGAGTTCCTTGATCCCAATCTATATAACTATCACCAATTCCAACAGAATGTATTGGCCAATGCTGTCTACCCCTTCCACCCTTTGGTTTTTTTATAACTGGTATTGAGAGCTCGTAAACAATAGGATTAAAGCAAAAGAAGGACTTTGTGTCTTTATCAAGAGAATCCCAAAGCTCTAAACCATCACAAAAAGTTGTTTCACCTTTTTTATTTGGTGGAACCTTGCAAAAAAACCATATAATTTCTGGCCATGCCTCAGTAAAACTAGCTTCACTATGAATCTGAATTTTTTCATTCCCCATATCTACACTTTTAATATGCTTATTACCAAGCTTAGTTACTCTTCTTATTGCGTCAGCAGCATAACTATGACTATAAATATTAGTAAATTTTATTAAATCACCATCTTTTATATTAAAATTTTTAAATATTACACATCCATTCTTTTCAAATAGATTAATAATGTCTAGATTATTTAAATCAGATAATAATTTGTGTTTCTCACTCGAAAGTACGAAATAATTAGAGAAAAAATTAGACTTCTCTTTATCCTTTTTTGTCATCATTAAAAATTGTTATTCAACTAAAATTTAATTATTGTACCAGCCCAAGATAAGCCCACTCCAAAACCAAGCAATAATGCAATTTTCTCCTTTGAATCAACTTTTTTATCCATTTCAATTTTTAATCCAATCGGGATTGTAGAAGAAACAGTATTTCCATATTTTTGATAAGATCGATGCATCTTACTCTCTGGTATCTTTAATTTTTTCTGCAAAGTATCTAAAATCATTTTATTTGCTTGATGGAAAATTACAATATCTAGGTCGTCAATTGATAATTTATTATCAATTAGAATTTGATTAAAAACTTTAGGAATTTTTGATAAAGTAAAAAGGTATATAGAACTTCCATCCATATATAAGTTTGAGGAAGACCTGACATTTTTATTTTCATCATATTTTAAAATATTAGAAGAATCATTAATTGGGCTTCTATGCCCTCCATCTGGAACTATTAATTGCTTTGCTCCAGATCCATCGGTGCCATGCAGAACGGGAGAGATCTTTAAATCATCATCAGATTTAGATGATATAAGAATACAACTTGCTGCGTCACCAAAAAGCGTCCTTACACTTTTATCACCGTCATTAATATATTTAGAATAAGTTTCAGAGGTAATTATAAGAACATTATTGACTTGATTACTTTCAATCATGCCTTTAGCTAAAGATAAAGAATAAACAAAACCTGAACAACCTTGATTAACATCTATTGCTCCAATATTAGTTCCAAGACCTAATTTATTTTGAATTATACAAGCTGATGTAGGAAGGAAATAATCAGGTGACTGTGTGCAAAAAATTAAATAATCTATTTTTTCTTTATCATTTGGATTTTTTTTAAAAAATAAATTTCCAGCCTCGATAGCTAAGTCAACTGCAGTAGTATCTTTACTGGCGATGAATCTATTTTCAATTCCTGTTTTATCATAAATCTTATCAATATCCCAAGATGGATTTTCTTTAACGAGAGATCTATTTGATAGTTTATTTTTAGGAACTATAAATTCAATCTTATTTATAAAAGCTTGGATATTTTTACTCATAATAAGTCAGGTTGCTCCACCATCAATTGTAATTGAAGAACCATTTAAAAAATTTGAATTAATTATAAAGATTATAGCATTTACAATATTATCGGCTGTGCCTAATGTCTTGTTAGGAATGGCATCAGTAAAAGATTTTTTTTCTTTAGTTGATAATTTATTTAACATTCCTATATCAAATGCTCCTAATTTTAGAATGTTTGAAGTTATATTAAATCTTCCATATTCTTTTGAAATTGATTTTGATAGTCCATTAATTGCTTCTTTTGACGAAGAGTAAGCTCCTACGCCTTGACCAGATGCAATAGATGAAAAATGAATTATTCTTCCCCATTTATCTTTAATCATAAAAGGAATTAAATGTTTTGATAAAAGGAAATTTGAGGTGATGTTAATTTTAAATACCCTCTCCCAATCATCTTGATTAAAGTTAAGCAACAAACCATCAGAAGAAACCCCCGCAAGATTGATAAGCGTTAAGTTCTTGAATCTATTTTTATTAAGTTTTATAAACTTAAAGATTTCTTGCTCTGAAGTAACGTCTAGCTTATAAAATTCTACATTATTTAGTTTTAAATTTTCGTTATTTGGTTTAGTGGAATTATAGATAGCAAAGACATTATCGATTAAAGATAATTCTTTTAAAACTTCTGAACCAATACCGCCTGTCGAACCTGTTAAAATTATCATTTGAAACAATTTTCGTTGTTAGAACTAACGCATATAGAAAAACTATTTAGTTTATAAAACTTAGAATAATAACTATGATTATTAATTATTACTTCATAAATGCCTTTCTTCAAAGAATTGCGTTTTACAATAAGAGGGTTTTTTAGCTGACTCCATTTTAATACTTCAAGTTTTATAAACGTTTCAAACATAGATAAATACTCTAAGGATTGAAGTTTAATTTGATTATGTAAAGTTAAGATTTTTTTTGCAAAAGTTTTTGGTAAAGTCCTATTTAATGGCTCAATATCAACTGATGCAACAATATCTTTTGGCATAATCAAACATACAAATTTATTCCCTGAATGCGAAATAGAGAATGAAAAATCCTTAGGGCTTAATTCCATAAGCTTTAAACTTTGTAAAATAAACAATCTAGTTTCATAATATCTATTTTCAAAAATTCTTAAGCTCATTAGACTTGAGAAAACTAATCTAAAGGTTTTGAATGAAAAAAGATAAAATTGATTATTTTTATATCTTTCTCCAAAAAGTAAAAAAGTTTTATTACTTTTTGATAAATATAAATATTTGAGTTTATTCAAGCGTTTTATTAATCAAATCATATAGATCTTTAGGGTTACTACAATTTCTTAAATCTTCGCCCTCCAACTGTATTTCGTAAGCGTCATCAATTAAAGCAATTGCAGAGAGAATTGCAATTGAATCCCAATTATCTTCTACATCAAGCTTTAGAGACTCATTAATTAAGTTTGTTTCTATTTCTAGAACATCAGCAAGTAATTCAATAAATTTGTTTTCCATAATTGAAATATAACTCCTTTATAAGTTTATTTATAATGTTTTTTTAAAAATTATAGCTTTCAAAACCAGTGTCAGTTGAAAATCCATTAACAAAAGTATTTGAAAAATCATATTTTTTTAATGAATAAAAATATGAATCAGGAATCTTTTTATATTTTTTATATTTTAGGTCTCCAGGAGGAATTACGTTTTCTGTTATTGAGTACAAAATTAATAATATACCGATTGAAGATGCAAATTTTTCAATTGATTTAAGCATTAATCTAAAAACCTCATCGTTTGTTTTATGAACTGAAAAAATTCTCATGAATGGTATTTTTCTATAACCAATAGAAAAAATTATAATATTATTATCTTCAATCATAAAAAAAGTTAATGGGGAAGAATTATCAAAAAAACGCCAATGAAAATATTCTTCCTCGTTACTAGAATAATTATATAAAGCTAAACCTTCTTCAATAAAGATTTTAGAATTAATTTCTTTATTATTAAATATTTTTAATTTTGATTTGCTTTGCAAAAAACAAATTCTCTCAAAACTCATCAAGTAATAATTAAAAATATATTTAGGTAAAATAAATTTTCTATACCATTGTGATTCAAACTTAGTTGAGCCAATTCTTTTATAAGCTCTCGAGATCCGTCCTTCAGCACCCGATAAAATAACAGGCCTAGTTTGAAAAATACTTTTTTGCATCAATTTAAGACCAATTCCTGACCTATGATCTTTATCAACCATTAAATCATGCAAAGAATAAAAATAGTTTATCTGATCATCTATTTTAACGGGAGCTTGAAATCCATGAAAACAACCTAAAATGCTATTATTATTTTCTACAATATTAAAAAAATGGGTAGGGTTTGATCTTAACCAGTCTATATGCTTAGGATTTGATTGATAATTAGATTTTCCAAAGTTTCTTTCACAAAATAACTTATACTGATTGAAATCACTATCTCTATAAGGCCGGTATTCTAGATTGTCTTTTTTAATATTCATTTTTTTGGAATTGTATTTTAATTTTTAACCCATTCTTTCTTATTATCCGTATTTTAGCTTCAAATCAATTTTATATTCATAAGCAACTCGCTAAATAATATGATGAATAATTTCAACGATTTATAAGTAAAAACTATCAAAATTTTTTAGGAATTAATTTCTTTAGGAGATGGATTCGAATACTTCATCCCACTGCTTCAAAGTATCATTCTCACTATGCCTTTCGTCTACCATTCTTTTCCCAGCGATTCCAGCAACCTGCCTAGATTCATGACTCATAATATATTTATCAATCATGTCTAACCATTCTTTTTTAGTCCTACAAGTCATATCCAAGCCAGCCTTCTTCATCGCTCGCTCGTAGGCGGGAGTTTCGGAAGTAATTACAGGTACACCTAATCGCCAAAACAGTAAAAGTTTATTTTCTGGTTTTCCTTTAGCAAGAGGCTTAGTAAGATCAACAGGAATAATAGCAAGATCACTAGAGCATATTATCTCTGAGACCATAATCTCGTTCCATTCATATAAATAAACACGCTTACTTAATCCTTTAACAATATCACTAGTATAGATTTTATTATATTGCCCTAAATACTTTAAATAACTCAAATCAGTAACAAGGTGCAGTGCTATCTCATGTTTTTTCTCAAGCTCAGCGAATACGCTTTTTAAAAATTTTAATTGAAAAGCATTATCACCCAACCCTTCCCAGACAATATTAAATACTTTGTCTGATTTATAGTCATTTTTAGTTCCTTTGTAGGGGCTATGTATATCTAGAATTTGATGCACGTTATTACAAAAAGGCTTAATGTTCTTAGCCTGTTCTTTAGTCGAGCAAATCACAGCATCAGCACGTAAACACATTGATTCAATAGCTTTCCATTGATTTAATTTAAGGTATTTACTTTTACCTGAAATATATTTAGCTAATCCTCTTAATTTACCTTTAATTTCATTTCTTGGAATTGACAGATATGAATCAATTGAATCATAAACAATCTTTGCGCCACCCAGATCATAGTCATGCCAAACACTTAAATCTGCATTCTGACTTAATACAACTAAATCATACTTTTTAGAAGGGTCTGCAATTTCAAAATTCAAATTTCTTTTATTAGCGTAATAAACAAACCTGCGTTTATCGCCAGGGCTTTCAAGATCGTTACTATAAGGCAGATAACCAATCTTTAATTTTGTTAAATCCATAAAGTACTCTTGATATATAAAAAATTAATTTTAAAACTTATAGGCATAGAATAATCAGTCTTCTTCCAGCTGAAACATCAAATTACCTATGAATGGGTTGATATCCTATATTTAGATTTTTCATTTACTTTTTATTCTAAATTCAATTAATTCATCTAGGCCTTTATCAATATCGTACTTCTGAGACCACCCAAGACTTTTTAAAATTTCATTATTTCCAAAAATGACTCTGTAGTCCTTACTGGCAAGATTTAAATGTAATAGATGTTCTTTTTTAAATTTCTTTAAAATATATTTAGCGATATCTCTAAGTTCAACTGCCTTACCAGATGATATATTTACAGTTCCTATAAAATTACTATCCAGAATAATTTTATATGCTCTCGCAATATCATAAACATGGAGAAAGTCCATGCCTAAATAGGGATTAATGCATTCTACCTTTTTATTATTGATCGCATTATTGATAACGTAAGAACAAAACTTTTTTTTATCTTCATATGGTCCATAGGTATCAAAAACTCTTGCCCAGACAAGAGATTGACTTCCTTCTCTATCAAGGTCTCTTAACTGCTCATGAAGAAAATTTTTTGATTTACCATATAAAGAATCTGGATTTGAAATCATATCTTCTTTACATTCAAATGTTGAATTTAAATGTTCATCCATAAACTCTCCATCAAAATATTCGGCCTTAGTCCCACAAGATATAAATTTTTTACCTTTTATACTTTTAAACCTTTTAAATAAGTTTATAGATGCATCAACCCACTCCTTGTTTAGAGGTGAATCCCAAAACTTTCCATGTTCTGTATACCATGCAAGATGGATAATATGATCTGGTTTAATTGTTTGAATGAGATTTTCTACTTCAAAATTCTCAAATAAATCTAACTGGTGCCAATTAGTCTTTTTAAAAGTTTTATTTGGTTTATTTTCATGATAAGTTGCATGAACATCATAATTACTATTATCTAAAATATTGAGCAGATAACTGCCAATAAAACCTGACGCCCCTGTAACTAGCAATTTCATTCAATTATCCTAAGCTCAGGAACAGCTGTTACAAACTTCGCTCCCCACTCTTTGACGAAACTATATTTATTCAAAACTTCTTCAGCGATATTCCATGGTAAAATTATTATGTAATCTGGTTTTCTTTCATTTAATACTTCAGGAGGCAATATCGGTATATGACTACCAGGCATATACTTACTTTGTTTAGAAGGGGCCGAGTCACAAACGTAGGGCAATAAATCAGTTTTAATGCCTGCATAATTAAGAATAGTATTTCCTTTTGCAGCTGCTCCATAAGCTGCGACAGAATTTCCAGCTTTTTTTTGTTCAATCAGAAAAGAAAGTAAAGTATTTTTTACTTTCTCAGCGCGAGCCTGGAATTCGTTATAAGTATTTAAATCAAGCATGCCGTTTTTTAACTCCTGATTAAGAATCTTATCTACCATTTTAGTATTACGTTTCTTGCTGCTGTCGTGGCAACCATAAATTCTAAGACTACCTCCGTGAGTATTAAGTTCCTCTATATCCCATACCCTAAGTCCTTGTTTATTGAATATACTCTTAACCGCAGAAAGTGATAGATAAGAAAAATGCTCATGATAGGCAGTATCAAATTGAGCGTGTTCTATCATTCTCATAAGATGAGGAAATTCAAGTGTTATTACGCCTTCAGGTTTTAATAATTTTTTTAGACCCTTAGTAAAATCATTAATGTCAGGAACATGAGCGTAAACATTATTACCTATTATTAGATCAGCATCTTTCTTTTCTTTAACTAAATCTAAAGCTAACTTATTACCAAAAAATTCTCTGAGAACTGGTATTCCTAAATCTTCAGCTACTCTTGCTGTACTTGCGGTAGGTTCAATACCTAGGCAAGGAATATCCTCAGCTACAAAGTTTTTTAATAAATACCCGTCATTTGAAGCTATTTCAACTACATGGCTATTTTCATCTAAAGAAAACCGCGCACGTACTAAGTCAAAATAATCTTTTGAATGATTTAACCAGCTCTGAGATATAGAAGAAAAATAAGCATATTCATTACTGAATAACTCGTCAGCCTTAGTATAATCTTCTGTTTGCACTAACCAACATCTATCACAAACTAAAAGTTTAAGAGGAAAATTAAGTTCAGGTGACTTTAAATCCGTCTCTGTTAAATAAGAGTTAGACGGAGGTGCAAAACCAAGATCCAAAAAGAGATGTTCTAGAATGTTATTACAATGACGACATTTCATATTGTTATTCCAGAAAATTCTGTGGAGATAAAGGGATGATTTTGATCACGTTCAGAAATCTCTGTAACAGGTAGAGGCCATGAGATGTCTAGTTTAGGATCATTATATGCCAATCCATCCTCTGAATCAGACATGTAGTATTCTGTATGAAGATATAGCAATTCACTTGCAGATTCCATTGTCTGAAATCCGTGAGCAAAACCTTCAGGGATAATTATCATTCGAGCATTATCCTGTGAAAGCTCTTCAGCATGCCATTGCATAAATGTACTAGAATCTCTACGGATATCTACTACTACATCCCAGACTCTACCCTTAATGCAGCGAACTAGTTTCATCTCACCATGTGGAGGGCGTTGAAAATGCATACCTCGTATAGCCCCTATAGACTCTGTTAGAGAAGTGTTAATTTGTAATATTTCTCTGCCATTAATGACAGAAGCTAATTCATCTTTACAAAATAGTCTTCCAAATGAACCTCTTCTATCAAAAAGAAAATTTGTTTCAGCGACATAGAGATCTTCAAATTTTGTTTCAATAATATTCAACTACGACTCCACTTTAAACCAGCTGATTGAGCTTTTTTTATATATTCATCAAGCTGAGCAGTACTTAAAACTTCGTTCTTTTCAAAAAAAGCTTTATACCAAGCTGCGGTTTGTTTAATCCCTTCTTCTACTGACCATACTGGCTCCCATTCTAAAAGTTCGTGTGCTTTAGAACTATCTAAATGCAGCAAACTAGCTTCGTGTGGTTGTTTAGATTGTGAGACTTCCCAACTTAATTTTGGCCATTCATCTTTTAAACTTAAAAGCACTTCTTCAACTGTTCTGTTGCCATCATCATTTGGACCAAAGTTCCAAGCTTGAGCAAAATCTTTGTTACCTTGGAATAGTTTTTGACCTAACAATAAATAGCCTGATAAAGATTCAAGAACATGTTGCCATGGTCGAGTTGAATTTGGTGAACGTATCTTTAAACTTTCATTGTCATTAACAGCTCTAATCATGTCAGGAATCAGTCTGTCTTTAGACCAATCCCCTCCACCTATTACGTTTCCTGCACGGACTGTAGCAATTAAAGGAGAATCAGGTGAATCAAAAAAAGCCTTTCTGTAACTTGAAACTAACAACTCTGTACTGGCTTTAGATGCACTGTAGGGATCATGACCACCAAGGCGATCTGTCTCCTTATAGCCTATTGAACTTTCTTGATTTTCATAGCACTTATCGGTAGTAATAATAATAATTGAGTTTACGCTTGATTGTTCGCGACAGGCCTCTAATAAATTTGCAGTACCCATAACATTGGTAGACCAAGTTTCTAAAGGATTTAGATACGAGTCTCTTACAAGTGGTTGTGCAGCAAGATGGAATACGATTTCTGGTTCAACTCTATGAAGAAATTCCCTTACATCATTAAAATTACGTATATCAATTCTTCTATCTACCATATCTAGGGCAAGCAAGTTCCAGTGAGAAGGATTTGAAATGGGCTCTAATGATAGACCTGAGACTTCAGCGCCTAATCTCTTTAACCATAAGGCTAACCAACTACCTTTAAAGCCGGTATTACCGGTTAATAAAATAGATTTACCCTGATAAATATTGTCAAAAGAAGTTATTCCCATATTTTCCAAGGCGCTTCTCCAGAGTTCCAGAGATGTTCTAATAAATTTTTCTCACGCAAGGTATCCATTGGTTGCCAAAAACCAAAGTGTTCATAGGCAGCTAATTGGCCATTTTTTGCAAGAGTTTCAAGAGGAGAATCCTCCCAACTAACTTCATCGCCTTTAATTAAATCTATGCAATCAGGGGATAAAACAAAGAATCCTCCGTTGATTAAACCCCCTTCACTTTTCGGCTTTTCAGAAAAACCAACAACATTGTTATTTTCAATTTTTAAGGCACCAAAACGTCCTGGTGGTTGGACAGCGGTTACTGTTGCTAAAAGATCTTTTGAATTATGGAATTCAATTAACTCAGAAATATTAATATCACTTAGTCCATCACCATAAGTAAAACAAAAAGCTGATTCATCTTTAACGTAATCGGCAACTCTCCTGAGTCTACCTCCGGTCATGGTTTTATCACCTGTATCAACTAGAGTAACCTTCCAAGGTTCAGCATTTTTTTTATGCACGATCAAATTGTTATTTTCAAGCTCATAAGTCACATCTGATGTGTGCAAGAAGTAATTTGCAAAATATTCTTTAATCACATATCCCTTATAGCCACAACATATAATAAATTCATTAATTCCGTGCGAAGAATACATCTTAAGGATATGCCACAAAATAGGTTTGCCACCTATCTCAATCATGGGCTTCGGCTTTAAATGAGTTTCCTCAGAAATTCGGGTTCCCAATCCGCCCGCTAAAATTATTGCTTTCATATTTTTTTCCAAATTGACAAAAAAATCACCATTAAAAAATGAGATGAAGTTATTTTACTGTTTTTAAAATCATAAAAACTAACCACTTAAATAACATGATATATGCATTGAAAGTTTCTTTAATTGAAATTAGTGATTTATTTTTAATACAGAATATGGTTCTACTAATTGGTTCAATAGTAAGTGTTGAAAATAGAATGACTACTATTTTGAAAATATTGAAATGCTTACAAACATACTGAATTCTACTTCTAATTGAATAAAATAAACGATTAGACTTTACCTGGTAAGAAGAGCCGCCTCCAACATGAAAGGCTTGAGCGGATGCTAAATAAACACTAGACCAGCCCATTTGTTTAGCACGGAATGAGAAATCTACTTCTTCAAAATAGAGAAAGAACCTTTCATCAAATCCTTTTAATTCTTTAAAAATATTGTGCCTTACAAAGAAAAAAGCCCCTATTATTTGATCTACAGTCTTTGTACTGCCGTGATCCCACTCATACATAGGATCTCCCAATGCAGGGAATATTCTATTTAACCCTATTGAATGGCTTAGGATGCCGGATAATGAAGGAAAACGACTACTGCTTCTAGCTATTTTTCCTTGCTCATTAAATAACTGTACGCCGCATAAACCAACCTCAGCATTTTTCTTATCCTGCATAAAACCAAGAACATTCCTAAATGTATCAGGGTAGATCCTTGTATCAGGATTAAGGAATAGAATAAATTCACTTTCACAATGGCTAGCACCTAAATTACATGCCTTACTAAAACCAAGGTTTTTAGACGATTTAATCAAATTTACCTCCGGGAGATTTTCAATAAATGCTTCCGAATTATCACTTGAATCATTATCTACCACAATAATTTTAGAAATAGAACCTACTCCATAGCAAATAATTGACTCAACGCATTCTTGAAGCAGTCTGCCGGTATTCCAATTCACAATTACCACTTCAATATACATTGAAAATTTCCTTCATAAGACAGGTCATAACCACAAAAAAAATAGCTCATCTTTTTCATACCCTTTTATTGGGCTTGCTAACAATATTCAATTAAATAGATGCTAATTCCAAAGATATAAGCAATACATTATAGGCAAAAATATAACCAAAACATATCAGAGTAACGAATTTGACAGGTGACAGATTTCTTTTTCCTAAAAACAAAATCCCAAATATACCAATCTGTGATAATTCTCGTATTCTGTGAGCAACAATGGGATTATCTAAGAATGATATATACGTAACTACGCCGATCATAGTAAGCAATGCTCCTCTTTTTTGACCTTCACTAAGTGTTCTCCAATTAACGGCGCACATAAAAGCTATACATAGCTGCATAATAAAGATTGAACTAGTAAGATTTACCTCTCCATCACCAGAAGATAACCAAATAATGGCGAATTTAAAATAAATAGAAGAAGAAATGATAGTGTCAAATAGGAACCCTAAACCAATTATTGCAACTAAAGGAATAACTGGTCTATTAACAAAATATAGGGAAAGTATGATCACTCCAGAGTAATGAAATAAAGTAGCCACTAGCGATAAAATTAGATAAGTATATTTAGACCTTGGAGTGACAAAAATTGCGTAAAATATTACACAAGCTGCAAGAGCTGCTCTAATCTGATTTGCATCTAAAATATGAGCGAAAGTTAATAAATATAAAGCAAAAGCAATAAATGAATAATGAAGATATTTATTAAATAAATAGTGTTTAATAGAAAGGGATAAGAGACAAGTTAAGTAAAATGTCATGTTAGCTGAGAATATAGAAGCAAGGTACCAGAATAAAACTAAAAAGCCCGGTTCGTACCTTAAGCTAGAAAAAGTTCGTTCTAAACTATCATCTTTTAATAATGCCCATACATGTAGATACTCGCCTACATCATTTGATACAGTATTAATTAAGATATAAAGAAAAATTGCTGAAATAACATACACTAAAGAACTAATAATTCTTTTCTTAATTTCATATAACGAAAACTTTAAATCTAAGATGTGCATTTCTACAGAAGTTTACTAAAGGACCTTATATAAATTCTTTATTTATTATCTAGTTGCTTTAGAATTTCAAACAATTGATTTACTCAAGTGAAGTAAAATTGTAACCTTTTTAAATAAAAAAATTTACTATCGCAGTTCTTTCTTAAAATTTTAAACATCATTTTAAAAGAACAATTAAACTATTACTTAGTTGCTTCAACAATAACACTTTTACCAGGCAGAGTATTGTCAAAAACTACTCCATTACTGAACACTTTATCTCTGGTTACGCCTTTTTTTACACTCAAACATTTTTTAAAATCCAATTCCTGAAATTTTTTAACAAATTTATCTGGTGTCCAAAAAGATTTATGAGCATTTGGAACGTTCAAATAACTTGGATTTGATTCAGCTGCGTTCAGAATACTCTTAATAAAGTCTTCTCTATTGTTTTGTTCATAAATCTTATAAAGCTCTTCATCAGTAAACTGATCAACTACGTGACCTGCGAAGGAGCGAGTATTTAGCCTCAACCAGCTATCTTTGAACCAATTATGGCCGGGCATGGCCTGTTTAGCTCTAAACCAATCTGCAAAAGTTCCGTCTCTTTTATCATAAGCATCGAACATAGCTCCCATATCAGGAACAACAACTCTTATTGTTCCACCTTTTTTTAGAACTCTGTAGGCCTCCTTAAGGATATTTTTTATCTCTATATCTGTAAGATGCTCAAAACAGTGGCTGGAGTATATACCCTTAAAAGTATCATCCTGAAAAGGTAGAGGAAGGTCTTTTACCAAGTCAAAGTTTATCCTCCCAAGATCTGCATTAGTATCGAAACATTGATCTATAGTTGTAAACCTTTCATGTTTCCAAACTGGGCCAGCTCCAATATTTAAATACTCTCGCTCCACTTTAAGGATTTTATTTTGGGCTTTTTCTACAATTCGCAATAAACGCTGTATAGAATAATAAGGCTTTATGATGCGGTTTAATGCTCTAGAGAATGATTCTTTAATTTTGTTCAGTAATTTTTTTAATCTTCCGAAAATATGCACATACGCTTTCGCAGAGGTCCTATAAATGTCAAAGACAGGTCCAGGTTCTTTTAAGCTGTCATAAAAAGTTTTTGATTTTTTAAAGGGATATACTCGCCGAAAGGGATCTGATCTGCGGGCAAAATTTAATATAGCAATTCGACGAACTCTATTATTACTAATATTCTTAGTAGCTCCGTGAAGAAGAGAGCTGTTCATGAGTGAAATTCCACCTCTTTCACCCGTTACATAAATTGGATTTAATTTGAAATCTTCAATTAACTCTTCATAGATCCAATTAGATTGCACTAGATTATATTGATTATCTGGCAAACCAAGACGACGAGAAACTTCTGAATTTATAGACAGGTGATTTTCAGGTCTATGAGTACCTAATAATATCTTTGTCGGGGCAATATCAAAATCAACATCGTCTAAAAAAACCTGAACATTCAATACAAATTTATTTTTTACAACGCAGCGAAGGGCCTTTTTGGGGCTTGTAAAATTTGCTGTATCAGAATGATATTGTTTATCATTTTCAGAACTTCCTGGATAGTTTGCATGAATTGAACCATTAACTAAGACCACATCATCAGTTCCAAAAATGGAACTCACTTGATTCAAAATATGTGTATGTTTTAGTAATGGTATTAATTTAACAGGAAGATCATGTGCCTGTGTAATAATGCGTTTTCCAAACAAAGGGTTCTTGTGAATTACTTTCTCTGGGAGTAAATCAAAATCATCTAAACGATGTTGAAGTGCAGTATCTAAGATAGTGTGAGTGCCTTCTGGTAACTTAGCAGATTCAAAATCAGGACATATAGATTTTATTTCAGGTTCTAGATCTGTTAGGAAATTCGCAAAATCTCTATCTCTTGGAACAGAGATGCAACCAAGTTCTTCAAATCTAGATGTATTATCCATTTATTAATTGTACCTATGTCTAATTATATCAAGTTCTCATTTACAAAGAAGCTGCTAGAAGTGGTCTTTTAATTTTTGCGCAGCATGTCCATAAGCTATTTCTTGAGCTTCACGAGACATGCCTCCTATGTGTTGCGTAATAGTCACTTGGTTGTTCTCTTTAGCGTATTGGAGTAATGGACTTTCTAAACGGTTTCGAACTTCATCAGCTAAAACATCTGTCGCTATCTTTGCCTGAGGGTTATCCTTAAGAAAATTTATCAATTCAGGTTCATTAATAATGTCACCACGAGAGGTATTTACAATTAGTATGTCTTTTTTCATTTTGTTAAATATATCTTTTCTAAACATATTTTTGGTCTCTTCAGAAACATGAACATGTATCGAAATTACATCTGCTAATAATAAATCATCCAATCTGTTAACTTGCTTGATTTCTGTATCATCTACATTTTTATAAGGATCATAAACTATAACCTTTGCACCAAATGCTTTACAGTAATCCGCATACATTGAGCCCAATCTGCCATAACCAACTACTCCAATAGTTAAGCAATTCATTTGTCTTCCAATATAATTCATGTAATTCCACTCACCTTTCAGGGCATTATTGTGACTATTAACAACGTTACGCAATCCCGCCATAGTTAGAGCAAATGCAAGTTCGGCAGTAGAACTAATCCTGTTTATTACTTGTCTCTCTTCTGTTAAAGAAAGTATTTGCACACCCTTTTTAGCAGCGTAATTCATGTCAATATGATTTGTTCCAGTTGATGCAGTGCATATAACTTTAAGTTTCTTAGCTGCATTTATTAATTCCGAACCAATGAATACCTTAGATTTATTGGGGTTAGTAAAAACCACGTCAAAATTCTCAATAACTTCAATAGCTTCTTGCAATGAAGGATCATCTAAATACGTTATTTCTGCAAAAGATTCTAAAGTTTCCCTAACACCTTTTATGTGATGTACGGGGGTAATGACAAGTACTTTTGGTTTCATTAAATTTTAAGTCTCGTCTAATTGAGACATTAAATTTTCACAGAGTATAAAGTCAATTTCAGTATCTACATTAACTGCCCTTTTAGCAGGCAAAATATACGGTCTGCTATTGGGACCTCCGTAACGTAAATTTGAATCCATCAAATAATTCCTTTTCATACAATAAATTGAGCCGCTTCTTATATAGGCTTTTGGTTTTAGGTCTTGTCTTCTAGCCTCATTTGGCTCTGGAATGAAGTCTTTAATTTTATCTTCAATAATCATCTTTATTCTGGCAGGATGATGATCTTCAAGTTCATGAACGGCTATTACAGAGTCTGCTTTTGTATCAATAATTTTTTTTATGCAACTATCTATGTCAGAAGTAACTTTTAGAGGATTAGTGCACATTAATTCTACAATATAGTCATATTGCTTAGATTCCCTTTCTTCCATGAAAGATACAGCGTGCTGTAATGCAGATGCTGAACTCGCTTGATCGTTAGATAAATGGTCTGGTCTCAAAAAAGGGACTTCAGCCCCTAAAGACCTTGCAATATCTGCTATCTCTTCATTGTCGGTTGAGACAATATATTCATCTAAGTATTCTGATTTCAATGCCTCATCTATAGTGTACTGAATGAGTGGCTTTCCAAGCAGGTTCTTAATATTCTTTTTTTTAACACCTTTGGAGCCACCCCTGGCAAGAGTTATTCCTAAGATATTCAACTAACCTATTCCTTTCCAGGTATTTCCGTTTGAAGTGTAATGATGATCAACTTCCATCTGCGGATCATATAAAGTTTTATGAGAATTAGTGATCATTTTGGCTACCCAGTACCTATCTTCCTTACCAACTAGATTTTCATCAAAAGGGTTATCAATTAACGTTTTGGTTTTAAAGAAAGATAAGGCATTATGAAAGAAGTACCTACCTTCCATTTCTGAATACATATTTTCGACTTCTTCATCTCCAAAATGATTCCAAAGATATCTCTTTGTTATCTTTTTACCCTCGTATATAGGAATCTGATTACCAAATATAGCGATATATTTTTCTAAATCTTTTAGATGCTTTTCTAAATTAAACTTCTTTAGAATACAGTGACTAGAAATTATTAAAAGATTCTCATATTTGGCCTCTTTAGCACCTAAATTAAGAGACCTTCCAGGAGAGTAATCATCAATATTAAGTATTTTTAAGTCAGTGTAGTTTCCATCATTGGAAGTTTCGGGGTCTTGTTGGAAGTGCCTAGATATTTCAATAGTTCGATCCGTAGAATTATTGTCTATAACCAGTATTTCTGGGGTGTTCAGATGATCTAATACTGATTGAATACAATGACCTATCCACCTATCTTCATTTTTTGCACGTATGACAACACTAACCTTTTTTTTATTACTCATAATCATGAGGCTCCCATCTACCTCTATAATTCTCAACAGTATCGGCTTCAATATCTTGATAATCATTTCCTAAAGAGGTTAAGGCAGAAATTGAATGTTCGATATTAGAAACCATTTCTTTGAACTCTTCAGGTTCAAATGCATTTTTGTTATCTCTACCTGGCAAGTTATTATCTGTAGTGAAGTGCTTCTCTATTGCAGAGGCCCCATAGGCAACAGCAATAGCAGGTATTACTGTACTTTTTGTATGATCGCTAAAACCAACCTCATCAGACAAGGAGGCTAGCCAACTTATTCTACTTAAATTTATCTTTTCAACAGGACAAGGGTAAGAAGAAACGCAGTGCATCAAATTAAAAGATGCAGTTCCAGACTTAAGCACTTCTACAGCCTTTAAAACCTCTACTTCTGTAGAAGCTCCAGCTGAAAAATATATTTTAGAGAAATTTTTACTGCAAAAATCAATTAATTTTAAATTAGTAGTTTCATGAGAAGGTATTTTTATAGCGTGCTGGCCTAAATCACGAATTAGTTTAGCTCCAATGGTACCAAAAACACTTATAAGGAATTCGCAATTATATTTTTTTGATAGGTCAACTAAATCAAGTACTTTTTCTTCGGTAAGAGCTGCTTTGTTATATATTTCCCGTCTACCATCTTCATCCCAGGAACCTGCTTTAAGGTATTCCGGATTCCAATATTGGAACTTGACAACATTAGCACCAGATTCTGCCGCTGCTGAAACCATTTCTTCAGCTAGAGAAGCTTCTCCCATATGATTCCATCCTATTTCAGCGATAATTTTCATTTATAATTTAATATGTAGTTACTTACCGAATGCCATTATACAGACGAATTTTTAAAATAAGAGTCAACTTCCTTAAAAGCGACCTTTACAGTCTCTATTGCTTCATCATGTTCTTTTAGAACACGAGGTTCGACTAGATGTTTTGTAGCGGCTGCTTCTTCCATATTAGAAAAGCCGTAAGAAATTCCATGTCTATCTGCAGGATCAGGATACCATTCATCAATAGTTACACCTGGATCTGGAATAACTACTGACTGACAACCGCACAATACAGCAAATACTGAATAGGCAGTCAAAGTATCATATGAAATAAATGTTTTGACCTTTTTAAATATCTCCGAAACTTCTTTATGTGATTTATCATCAATTAAATATGAATCCTTTAGATTGTGTTCAATTGGCTTATTCTTACCTTTTCTAATACAGTAGGCAGTTCCAGATCTCTGTGATGATACATTTTTAGTATTATAAAACTCTAAAGGATAATGAATCACTTTCAGATTCATGCTTGAAGTCAAAGAACCTGGGAACTGAAAGTCTGAAATTCCAGAACTAAATTTAAAATAAAGCTCCCCAGGGCCATAAAGAAAATCACCATGATGATAACCGGGATTGTGTAACAACCATCTCACGATATGCTTAGCTCCTAAAGGATTACCTACCACAGTCTCAGGGTAAACAATAATCCATTCATCCCAATTTATATCTGTTGTAGAGTATAAAACAGGAGTTTCAAAAATTGGATTTGTTTTGTATCCTCTCAGGCTATATTTTATTCTTCGATCTAAAAAGCTCAAAAAGGAATTTTTCAGATCATTTTTAGGTAAATGATAGCTTTCAAAATAAGGATGCAAAAAACTCTTATAACCTATTTTATTTAAAATAGAGCATAATTTATGAAGAGCGACAACTCCTCCACTGTTTTCTTGATATCTTGGAGAAATGATTAAGACTTTTTTCTTCACTTAATTTGAATATTGCCTTTTTGATGCTTATTAAAGAAGGCTAGCACAGAATCTAGAATACGATTTAAATCATCCTCTGTAATATTAAAATACATAGGCAATCTAAGCAGTCTCTCACTCTCTGAAGTTGTGTGAATGTCTTGTCCATCAAAAACCCCAAGTCTCCTTCCAGCTACTGAAGAGTGTAATGGAACATAATGAAACGCAGCTAATATTTTTCTTTCTTTTAAGTAATTTATTAATTCACTTCTAATTTTTAAGCTCCTAACCTTAATATAAAACATGTGGCCGTTATGGTTAAAGTTTTCTGGAAGTTCTATAAATCCTTGTGTTTCCAATGGTTTTAAATTCTCATAGTACGTATTCCATGTTTTCAATCTGTTTTGAGTTATGTCTTCAAGCATTTCTATATTACCCCAGAGGTAAGCAGCACTTATATCATTCATAAGAAAGCTACTTCCTATATCAACCCAAGAATATTTATCAACGGCACCACGAAAAAACTGACTTCTATTTGTCCCTTTTTCTCTAATTATTTCAGCTCGCTCTATAAATCTTTCATCATTAATCAATAACATGCCCCCTTCACCACCACTGGTAATATTCTTTGTTTCATGAAAACTATAGGTGCCTAAATTACCTATTGTCCCTAAAGGCTTTTCCTTATAGAAGCTATTGACGCCTTGAGCAGCATCTTCTACGACACATAAGTCATAGTTGTCAGCTATATCCATAATCATATCCATCTCACAGCCTACTCCAGCGTAGTGAACAGGTACAATAGCTTTAGTTTTTGAAGAGATGGCACGCTCAATCAATGTTTCATCCATATTCATGGTATCTGGTCTTATATCAACAAATATAATTTTTGCTCCTCGCAAAACAAAAGCATTTGCCGTACTGACAAAAGTATATGAAGGCATTATTACCTCATCTCCTGGTTGGATATTAATTAATATTGCCGCCATTTCGAGCGCTGCTGTACAGGAAGGTGTTAAAAGAGTTTTTGGGCAGTGTAAAGTCTCTTCGAACCAGGATTGACACTTTTTACCATAGACACAATCTCCAGAAATATCACTAGATTGCATTGCAGATAATACATGATGCTCTTCGTTACCAGTAAGTGGAGGGTTATTAAATTTAATTTCGTATTTCATATAAATTTACTTCGAAAATTAATGTTTATGGTTTTATCTTCACAATCTCTGATATCTATTAACTTTAATAAACCACTTGAGCATACAACTACGGGATGTCCATCTCTCTTGAAGATTATTTTTCCTAAATGTCTTGCTCGATTTTCAATAAACACATCATCAACTATTTCTACATCGACAAATTTAATAGTTTTTAGTTCTAATTTAGCCTTAGCATTGTCATAAGGGTATCCAACAGAATCAACAAACCTTTTTATTCTCTCAGCATCCCATGACCAATCAATAAAATAGTCATCGCTATTTAGCCAAAGACTGTAAGTAGCAGAATCATGATCTTGTTTCTTTAATCTAATCTTTTCATTTGACTTAATCTTTTTGTACACCTCATCAACAAGCTCTAAATATAAGGGGGTAATAACTTTTATGGCCTTATTTATCTTAATTGGATAATCTATCTTCAGTTTTTTTTGAGAAATTATATCTCCCTCATCATAGTCATTACTTGCTATAAGTGCTGTTACACCAATTTCCTTCTCTTTATTGATTAAAGAGTTAACTAAAGGTGCAAACCCTCTATATTTTGGAAGTATCGAATCATGAAAAACCACCAGCCTTTCTTCTTTGCTTATGATCCATCGCCATCCTATAGCAAATTTATAAATATTCTGATCATCCTCCAAATCTCCTAGATTCTCTGATCTGTCAAAAATCTTTATCTTAAACTTCTTTGCTAAAGTTAAGATTTCATCGTGATAATCTTTTCTTAGTGCTTTATCTTGACTTGTAACAATATAAGCTATGGCATCAGCTCCATATCGTTCTACGAAACCTCTCAAAGTTACGTAACCTTTATTATTCATAATATAAAAGGCCACTTTTGTCATATTTCTTTCCATCAGTTTAAGAAGAAAATAAGTTCTTGTAATAGTTAATTACTTCTTTAGGTAGCATTCTTGGAGATTTTAGTTCTTTAATTCTTGAACCAAATAAACTCATTTCGTCCTCATGGAAGAATAATCTATGCTTTCTCAAAAGCTTATACCAAGATAGCATATGTGGAGTGTAATGATTCATAGCATCTTTTTTTTCTACTATCAAAAATAGAATTTCGTTTTCTAAACAATAAAACATCAATGAGTGCATAGAATTATCAAATATAACAAGATCATTTTTGACTAAAAATTCTTCAATTTTTTCTTCTGATGCAATAATGGAACCTCTCATACCCATATATCTATCTGATTCTAACTTTCCTGGGTAACGTTTACTGAAGTATTCTATTCCTTGATCAATTAATTCTTGATATATCAATTTTGTAAGCTTTTTGTCTTTCTTTACATCGAAAAGTAAAGGGTAACAGAATGAAGTAAATTGAGAGTCCTTTGATGCCTCTATCCAAATAACTCTATCATGCTTATTCTTATAATTTAGACTAGGATTAATCCTGTACTTTGTTTGATGCGAATTCTTTTCTGAGAAGCCCCAACCAATAAAAGAATCTGCTAGCTTCTTTTCAAAAAGAGTTAGGGGATCGAAATTTGAGACATCATATCCGCCACCGTGTTGATGACCAATTATATTAATCTTTCTGTTAAGTAGCAGAAGCCCTTCGTAATTCTTAAACTGCAACAATTCTATCGGCGCACAATTTAAATCTACCTCTTTTAAATTATTACATTTAATTTGTTCAGAAGTGAAGATTTTGGGTATGTTGCTTCTTATCACTCCTTTATCGACATTAATTCCTAAATCTAGCAGATATGTATTTATAAGTTCGCAAGATTTATCTAATTTATCTTTATTACTTTTACTGGCTATTCGAGAAACAATTAACCTCGTATATCTTACTAGCAAACTTTTAAGTAAGCTCTCTTTCGGTGCTCCTGCTAATCTATACTGAATTGGGAAATATTTGTTCACCCAAAGAATAAAAGAAAATCTTTTGTGTTTATCACGACTAGGTAGGTCTTGCTTTATATCAAATTCGTTATAGTAAGAATATGCAATGGGATCATTATTGCGACTTAGCAGGAATTCTTTTAATCCTTTGTAGCCATAACATTTATATAAAGCTCCAAGAGAAAATAGCCAGTATTCAAATAATACAACGATTTTATCATTATTAGCGTAATCCCTGTAAAGAGAGTCAAGCGGATCGGATAATTTTGAAAAAATTTCCCTATGGGAGTCAAGATTATGAGAGTAAACTGAAATCTCTAGCATCAATTAATTTTTTAATATATTCATCACCGCTCATATTAATAATCTGGGTAAAATTATCACTTTTATAGAAATTAATATGTTTGGATAGCTCTTTTACTATTAAGAAATTATACAAAGGGTCATGATCGGCCAATCCTTGTACAACTTTTTGCTCATCAATATTATTGTTAATCCTGGTCAGAGTTGGGTAATGGTTGGAGTAAGCTTTGGTGATAATATATTGATCATATCCTTCGATAATACATTTGAAAGAGCCGTTTTTTAAAAGAAGATTATAGAAAATTCTGCCAAGAGCCATCGAACCACACAGGTCTGAGCAGGGTAGCATTTTAGAGTGTTCAAATTCTATATCTTGAATTGGCAACATGCTGCTTATATATATTTTCCCATATTTGTTGAGTAATTTTTCTTTAAAGCTTTGGTCGTTTTCAATCTTTGTCCTGTAGTAAATATGGTTCAAGAATAGGATCGAGTCTCGAAATTGATCCACATTCTGTTCTATATCTTTCGTAACTACTAAAGTGCAGTCCCTATAATCTATATCAGGAGGATTTGAGGCATTAGGTCCATATAAATAAAATACCTCTTTTGAATTGTGAGAGATTTTTTTTATCTCATCATTTAGATAATCAGAAGATTTATTGTAATCGGCATAACCAAATTTGCTTAAGGTACTTAAATAATGTTCAGCTACCTCAACTTCATTTTTGTCAAAGGATGACTCAAGAATAAAATAGGCCCATTCATTTTTTTTTCTTACTGCTTTTAATATAGCACTATCTTTTAAGAGGGAGAGGTAATCTCTTTCAAAAATTCTAGAAGACAAAAAGTAGTAGAAGTAACGAAATTCAGGAAAATTAATTTTTTTTATCAAGGCACTAAAAACATTCAGGAGAGATTTTGGAAAATACCTAATCATCAACTTAGCCAGAAACCTTATTGTGCGACCTGCAAGATTGTTTTTATATATTTCCAAATGTGCTCTCTTATTTGAAAAGATGGGTTGAAGGTCTATTTAAAAATCACCTATTGAAATAGACCAAAAATAAACTTACTTAACTGTATGCTTTAAGGTCCATGAATTATCATTATTTTTTTTCCACAAATGTGGAGATCTATGTTCATCGATAATTTTGTGGAATTCTTCTTCAGATGTATCTATGTATTCTAGAAACTCCTTAAAATACTTAGATGGAAATTCTGAATCGTATTTATTAACTAGATAAACAGCTTCTTCACGTGTCATCTTCTGATTACGAACTTCTTGAGCAGCATCATATGTGCATCTGCCGATACCAAATTTTATCAAGGTTGTGAGGTAATGAAAGGGATCTATCTTATCGTCTATGCTACTGTACTTTGAGTAAGTTCCCTCAGTTCTGGTTGGATTAGACTCAAAACCTGTGTTATCGACAGCATAATAATAGCATTCCTGAGGGTCCCATTTTAAATAGTATCCTAAGTAATGAACCTCTATTCCTGCATCTATCAATTCTTCACGCTGCGGGAGAATATATGGCGCAAAGTCATCAATGGTATATCTATTAGTTTTAATGTAATCTTCCATAGATACTCCACCAAACTTCATTTTTAATGGGTTTTCTGATGAGAAAAAATCCATATTCATAATCGGGTTAGAATTTTCCTCAATAGCATTGCCATATTCAGCTTGATTCTCTCCATACATAACTAACTTAACACCAAACTTTTTAGCCATTGCTGGGCCGATGATACGTTGACCAACTATAAATGGTTGAAATGGGTGTAAAAGGTTGTGAAATGCATTTCTTGTCATTTCCCTGTGCAGCTTACCATTAGGTGTATATAGAATATTATCCAAACCTCCTGTGTGCATCCAATTTTGGAAGTTTTTCATACCTATATCGGTATACAAATGTGGGGCCCATGTAACCGTTAAAGGATTCATTCCATAGTGATATTTGAGTACATGAGCTGTATAGGCGCTGTCCTTTCCTCCACTACCGGGAACAATTACATCATAACTGCCATCTTTGCTTTTAAATCTAGATAATAGTTTTTTAAGATTCTCATCTCTTAATTTCCAATCTATATTTGTTTCTTTTTCTTCATGAAAAATACAAGCCGAGCAAATACCATCTTCAGAGAAGTTTATAACTTCTTTTTTTTCACCTTTTTCATTCTTAAATTCAACTGTAGAACTAGGTCTTTGATTGGAAATTACACATTTCTTACAGAACTTTACCTCTTCTGGCAAACCATAAAATGCTTCTTCTTTTTTTGACATATTATCCTCTACAAATTTCTACAAAATTATTAATTATTTTCAACCCTTTATCAGCACTCTTCTCAGGATGATATTGACAACCATAAACATTGCCTCTCTTTACGGTTGAACAATAGTCCTTATCAGAATATTCTGTCACTGAAAGCACATTTTCTTTATCTTTTGGCTTTGCATAATAACTATGAACAAAATACATATGGTCATTGCAATTAATGCCATTAAGAATTGTATTGCTCCATGATTGATTTTCAGGAGGTTTTATTTCGCTCCAACTCACAAAGGGTAATTTCTCAGAAACATTTTTATTGCTTTGCAACCTTAAAACTTCCCCAGGTATTAAACCAAGACCAGGAGTATCCCCAAACTCTGAACTTTTCTCGAATAACATTTGCATTCCTAAGCATATACCTAAAAGAGGTTTTCCTGTAGTTACAAAATCATTGATAATTTTGTCTAATTTCTTACTGATTAATTTTTCCATTCCGTGCGCAAATGCACCTACACCAGGAAGAATTAGTCCATGAGACGATAAGATTTCTCTTCGATTATCAGTTAAGACTATATCAGCATCACTTTTTTCTAAAGCACTGCAAATGCTTTTTATATTACCTATTCCGTAATCGACTACCGAAATCTTTGTCATGTTCTTACTTTGATATTGTGTTCAATGAGTTTATTTTTGAGATCTTCAACCTTGACAATGTCATAGTGCAGAAGAGAAGCGATAGCTACAGCATCTATCTTCGGATCTACCAAAAGGTTTATAACATGATCTATATTACCTGCGCCCCCGCAAGTTATTATCGGTATCGACGTTATGTCACTCACTGCGAAATTTAAATCTAGATCAAACCCTTTTTTTGTTCCTTCAGTATCTATCGAGGTAAGCATAATTTCACCAGAACCTAACTCTTCAAGCCTCTGAACCCACGATATAACATCGAGACCTGCAGGCTCTCTTCCATTGTCTACAAATACTTCCCATTTATTATCACTTATACGTTTAGCATCGACTGAAGAAACTATGCATTGAGATCCAAATATCTCAGCAGCTTGGGTTATAAAATTTGGATCTTTAACTGCTTGGGTATTTATAGCCACTTTATCAGCGCCAGAGTTGAGAGCTGTTTGAATATCTTCTACTGTTCTGATGCCTCCACCAACAGTAATTGGAACAAATACATCTTTGCAAGCTTCTTCTATTATTTGACTCAGACTATTCCTATCATAGTATGCGGCCACAGCATCCATAAATATAATTTCATCTATCCCAGATTGATAATAATGTTTAGCAAAATTATTTGGATTACCTACCTTCCGGAGTCCCTCTAAGTGTATGCCTTTGATCACATACTCATTTTTGACATCAACTCTAGCTATAATTCTTTTCTTTTTCATAAAAAATTCTTTTTAAATTCAATGAAACTAAGGTTATAAACATATTATCTGATTAGAATTATTTTATTCTTGAATAATGAAGATTGACTTAATCATTCAACTACTTGTCTGTAAAAGTTTTTTGAGCTGGATGCTCCCAAAACTCATTAGTAGACAAGACTTCAATAAACTTAGTGGAAGATTTTCCTTCTCCAAACTTTGTAGCTGGTTTAAAACGCTTATCCCATAAATCAGATGACAAAAGACTTTTTATTTTTTCAGAATCATGTGGATTGCAGTGAGTTATGGAATCATTAACTGCGCGTTTATTCTGTCTCGTTCCTATATCAATACTAGGGACTCCAATAAATGGAGCCTCTCTTACTCCCACACTACTGTTGCCAATAATCAATGAAGAGTTTTTAAGCAATTCACTAAAATAATTAAATCTCATCGAGGGTATGATTCTAAATCTTTCTTCAGGGAGCCTACCTAGGACATCAAATATTTCGCTACTTCCAGGATCATTATTTGGAGCTATCACAACAAAGTTTTTTCCTGAAAGTTCAAGAGATTCATATAGATTTTCAACTTGGGCGGACATAGTACTTCGTTCAGAAGTTACAGGATGAAAAATTACTATTGCATAATTCTCAAATGTTATTCCATAACGATTCTTGACCTCTTCAATTTTGACACCAGAATCATTTAAGTGAGTTTCTAATTCAGGAGAACCGATTATATAGATTCTATTTTCTGATTCACCTAAGCTTCTCACTCTGTCAGCCGCTTCATGTGAGCTAACAAAATGGGTTGAGCAAAGTTTTGAGTTGCAGTGTCTCAGACTTTCATCGATTGTTCCTGATATCTCTCCTCCCTCAATATGAGCAGAATGAATATAATTTGTGGCACAAACTAGGCTTACAGCAGTAGCTTCAATTCTATCACCATGAATTATCACTAAATCTGGTCTATGTTCATGAACAAAATCAGAAAAACCTACAACTGTTTTACTTAGTATACTGTCAAGGGAGTCTCCTTCTTTTTGATTAACATACTCAAATATTTCAGCACCTTCCACAACTCTGACTTCCCATCTGGTATCTCCGTACTTGTTCATCATGTGCATACCAGTCACAAAAAAGGATACCTGGTAGCCTGCTGCTATTGTTGCTTTGGCAAGTGGTTCTAATTTACCAAAGTCAGCTCTAGTACCAGTAACAAAAAGTATCTTTTTCATTTTTTCATTCTTTAAATATCTAAGTGTTCCCACTTTAATTGCTCATTTTCAACGAGATCAATTTTTGCTTTTGTACCTATCACTTTATAGAAATCAGAGACAGAGATTTCGCCAGTACCTGGTCTTCTTGCCCAAATATCTTCTTCAGTAATTATCTGACCTTGTTTTATAGATCTATTTGCAACAACTGATCCACGAGCAAACCTATAGACATCTTCTTCTGGTAAAGTTCTTTTTTTTGGATTGTTAAGAGCAATTGAAATTTCTTTGGATCTTTCAATTAAGAATCTAAGTTCAGATGGATCCATCGAACATACTATGTCAGGTCCTTTTCTAAATCGAGTATCAGTAAAGTGACGTTCTATTATGCAGGCTCCTAATCCTACTGCAGCTAACGCCATACTAGGCCCAATACTATGATCACTAAATCCAATAACAGCATCTGGAAAATTAACTCTCAACTCTTGGATCCCTTGTAAGCTTACAATTTCAGGAGGAGAAGGGTATAAATTGGTGCACTCTAATAAAGCATAATCAATATTGCTTTCTTGTAATATTTCTATTGATGGCTTCAGTCCTTCAATAGTTTGCATTCCTGTACTCATAATTACTGGTTTACTAAATTTAGCTATATGTTTTATTAGAGGAAGGTGATTACATTCACCTGAGCCAATTTTAAAAGCTGGAACGCCAATGTCATAAAGAAATTCTGCTGCAGCTCTAGAAAAAGGGGTAGATATATAAATCATACCTAGATCTTCGGTATAACTTTTTAAACTTATCTCCTCATCTGGAGAAAGAGCACATTCCTCCATAACCTCCCAAATAGATTTTTCGGCATTTGGTGGATAAATATTCTTAGCCTCAGGAGTCATCTCATCATGCACAAAATGGGTTTGATGTTTTACACATTCACAACCTGACCTATAAGCAGCTTGGACCATTTTCTTTGCTAGCTCAAGATCTCCTCCGTGATTTATGCCTATCTCAGCTATCACTAAAGGATCAAAAGCTTGACCAATATCTCTTTTTCCAATTTTTAATGTCATCTATTGTCCTCAGAATTTTTTAATATTTCTTCACAAAGAATTAAGTCTTCTATTGTATCAATGTCATGACTTCGGGTATCTGGCATTTCTACACCAGATATACTTTTCGCATTTTGTAATTCTTTATTTTTAATTAACCATTCAGCTTTAAATATATAAATGGCGCCATTAGGTTTACATACTGAAGGCAAAGACTGTCTGTTACTAAAAATATATTTCATATTAGATAAAGGCCTGAAAGAGCCATCAATAGACAGCTCTCCCCATTTCAAAACACTATGGTCAGCAGAAGTTACAGTAAGAACTATATCCGATCCAGAACTTTCAAAAAGATCTATAGATGCCTTTAAGTCTTTAAGGGAACGTAAAGGTGACGTAGGTTGTAGTAACACAACTGTACCTTGAACCTCTAATTTTTCTATAGCATGGAGCAGAACTGGGGACATTTCTATTGAGTCAGTGCAGAGTTCTTGAGGACGACTAAGGAGCTCTATCTTTTCATCAAATTCTGATTCTAAAACCTTATCAATATTTGTTGTAACAATTATACGTGCAGAGTCCGCTTCTATGGCAAGATCAACAGCATACAAATATAAAGGCTTTCCATTCAATTCTTTAATATTCTTATTAGGTAAACCTACGGATCCCTCTCTTAATGGAATAATTACTGTAAAATTTTTATTAAAAGACACTTAAAAATCCTCTCCAATCTTATTTATAAAAAAACAGTGAAAAACAAAGTAACAGTGGCAAAACTTTGTTCATATTAAACAGCAACCTGATTAATAATATCTTCATAACTACCGCTTCGTTTAATGGTGCCATCTTCTAACTCAACTATCTGCGTACAGTTTTTAAGTGTAGTCAGTCGGTGAGCTACCATTATCAAGGTAAGTTCATCACCTAAGTTTTCAACAGCTTCCATTACAGTCTGTTCTGTAGCATTATCTAGCGCGCTAGTAGCTTCATCAAATACGATCACATCAGCTTTTTTATAAAGTGCCCTTGCAATTCCGATACGCTGACGTTGACCTCCTGATAATCGCACTCCTCTTTCCCCCACTTTGGTATCATATTGATCAGACCAAGATTCAATAATATCTGTAAGTTGTGCTTTTCGTGCAGTTTCACGCACTAGTTTATAGTCTATTTGATCTACAGGCACCCCAAATGCAATGTTCTCAGCAATACTGGTATCTGATAAAAAGATTGTTTGAGGAACATGTGCTATGTGAGCTAACCAGGCTCGGTGGTTTTCTTCCGTAATCTCCACACCATCAACTTCGAGACTATTATTTGTAGGTTGTAAAAGCCCCATAACTATATCTAGTAAAGTGCTCTTTCCGCTTCCAGTAGCGCCAATGATACCAATACGACTACCTTTTGGAATAATAAGGTTTAGACCTTCTTTCAGAACCCAAGGAGTATTTTCAGTATATTTAAAACTTATATTATTTAAAGTTATATTGTTTCTGAATGATAAAGGGGCAGGTAATCCCTCGCCAGCATAAGAAGGTAGTGACTGATCTAATAAATCTAAAGCGTCTGATAACAAAGCTTGACCACCTCGCAAGGATGACCAGCTAGCATAAACTAATTGAAACATAGGCATTAAACGCTGCGCACCCAATGCTAGAGCTCCTAATAAAGGAATGGCGCTAGTAATTCCTTCTGAAGTGCCTGACAATAAAAAGGCTAGTACTGCAATTAGTATCATCCCTAAAGACTCTATACCAAAGCGAGGGCTATTACCTATGATGGCAATATTGGCTTGGGCACGACGCAGAGGTAAATCTGCATTACGGTAGATTGTACTATATTCCGCTTGAGTGCCATCGATTAGCACATCACGAATACCACCTAAACCTTCCTGTAAAGCTTTAAAGACATGATTTAACTTTTCGCTAGCACGCTGACTATTTCTTAGTAAGATTTTCTTTGTCGCTAAAATAACTATTAGATAAATAGTACCAAATCCTACAAAAGTGGAGCTAGCGATTATCGGATCAACTACTAACAAAGCCAGCAAGATAAATGTAATCATCAAAGTTGAGCTAAACATGTTTAGAATCGGTATAAGAGTTGAGTTCACAACAGCATTTGCTTTAACAGCTATGCCTGAAATCACCTCACTACTATTTCTCGCTACGTGCACTGAATAAGGCTGATAGAGAGAACGATTGTACATACTGATACTTAAATCATGACCTATTGAATGACCTAGTCGAGTAAGTGTGACCAAAAGAAGTAAACGCATTAGGCCAGACAATAATGCACCTAGGCAAAAGGCAATGGTTAGGGGTAATAAAAGTTGTTTTGGTTCGGTTAAGTTCAGTCCCTGAATAAGGGGTTGTGCGTAAGGATGTACAAATATGCTTTCAGGCGTTGTTAAAGCACCCAAAAAAGGTAGAACTGCTCCGATACTAATCACCTCTGCAAAAGAAGCAAGAATCATCACTAAAAATAAAAGGCCAGATTGCATACGTCTTCGGGGGTTGATATGCTTCCATAGACGGCGCAGCAGAAGCCATAAAGTAGAATTAGGCATGTTGATTTTGATATTAGTCCTTTCCAAATAAGTCTCTAGTAAATACTTTTTCTGACACATCTTGGATGTCATCAACTAAACGATTGGCTACAATTAAGTCACTTTTTGCTTTAAATGTATCTAGATCCTTAATCACCTCAGAGCGAAAGAAATCTTTCTCTTGTAAAACAGGCTCATAGACAATAACTTTAATACCTTTAGCTTTAATGCGTTTCATGATGCCTTGAATAGCACTGGAACGTAGGTTGTCTGAATCTTGTTTCATGATCAAACGATAAATACCGACGACTTTTGGATTTAACTTAACAATACTATCAGCAATAAATTCTTTACGGGTGGTATTGGATTGCACAATGGCTTGAATCAAGTTTTGAGGTACACTTTCGTAATTGGCGAGTAATTGCTTGGTGTCTTTTGGTAAGCAGTAACCACCATAACCAAAACTTGGGTTGTTGTAGTGGTTGCCAACACGAGTATCTAAACAGACGCCTTGAATGACTTGCTGAGTACTTAATCCATGACTTTCACAATAGGTATCAAGCTCGTTAAAATAAGCAACACGCATAGCCAAATAAGTATTTGAAAACAACTTAACAGCTTCTGCTTCAGTCGTATCGGTGAATAGTACTGCGATTTCCAGTGCTGGCTTAGCAGCGCCTTGAACCAACAAATCAGCAAACACTTGAGCGTGCTCAGACTTTCCTCCTACGATTATTCTGGAGGGATGCAGATTATCATACAAAGCCTGACCTTCTCTTAGAAACTCTGGAGAGAAAATAATATTATCAGTATCAAATTGTTGTTTGATTTTATTGGTGAAGCCTACAGGAACTGTCGACTTTATGATCATAATCGCATTTGGATTAATCGCTAAAACATCTTGAATAACGGCTTCAACCGATTCAGTGTCAAAGGTATTGGTCACCTTATTGTAATCAGTAGGCGTCGCAATAATCACAAACTCAGCATCTTGATAGGCTTGGTTCTTATCTAAAGTGGCCGTTAGGTCAAGCGGTCTATTAATAAGAAAATCTTCTATTTCGTTATCAGATATAGGTGACTTATTTTTATTTAACATATCTATTTTAGTAGGCTCTATGTCCAAGGCTACTACTTTGTTATGTTGTGCTAATAAGACTGCCATTGAAAGTCCTACATAGCCTGTCCCTACTACTGCGATTTTAATTTTTATCTCCTTTGTAAGTTCCGTCTTTAACTCTTAAACACCAATCTTGGTTATCAAGATACCATTTTACTGTTTTTCTCAAACCAGTCTCAAAGGTTTCAAAAGGTTTCCAATTAAGTTCTTTTTTTATTTTGCTAGCATCAATTGCGTAACGTAGATCGTGTCCAGCCCTGTCAGCTACAAAAGTAATAAGGTCTTTATATTGCCTAATTCCTTCAGGTTTTTGAGGGACTAATTCTTCTAATAATTTACATATTGTTTCAACAACGTCTAAGTTTCTTTTTTCATTGTTTCCACCTATATTATAAGTTTCATTTACTTTTCCTTCGGTAGCCACTAGAACAAGTGCTCTTGCATGGTCTTCTACATACAACCAATCTCTAATCTGTTGACCTTTGCCATATACTGGGAGTGGATCTCCATTTAAAGCATTCGAAATAACTAAAGGAATTAGCTTTTCAGGAAAGTGAAATGGGCCGTAATTATTAGAACAATTTGTAATGATGGTGGGTAAATTATAAGTTCTACTCCATGCTTTAACTAAATGATCTGAACTTGCTTTAGAGGCAGAGTAAGGCGAGCTGGGAGAATAAGCACTAGTTTCATTAAATAGAGGCATTATTAATCCTTTCTTATAATCATCTGGGTGAGGAAGATCTCCATAAACTTCATCAGTTGAAATATGGTGAAAACGGAAAGAAGCTTTTTTAGCAGATTCTAATTTTTCCCAATATCTTCTAGTTTGCTCAAGTAGATTATAGGTCCCAAAGATATTAGTCCTTATAAATTCTGCCGGACCGTTGATGCTTCGATCAACATGAGATTCAGCAGCTAAATGCATTATTATGTCAGGCTTGTATTGAAATAATATACGAGCTATTTCTTTCTCGTCGCATATATCTACTTTTTCAAAAAAATAACGATCTTTTTTTGAAATTGATGTTAGAGATTCTAGATTACCTGCATATGTTAGTTTGTCTACATTCACTATTAAACTTTCAGTGTGAGTATCTAGGAAACGAATCACAGCAGAACCGATAAAACCTGCCCCTCCGGTTACAAGAATAGTCTTCATTGAACTGTAAGATTTTTTAATTCAGCAATGCATTCTTTTAAACTATCCTCCCAATGAGGAATGTTGAGCCCGAAAAATTTCTTTATCTTAGCTTTATCTAACACACAATTTTGAGGCCTTATTGTAGGTGAAGAATATTCCTCAGTGGATATGGGGGAAAGATTACATGTAATATCATCTAATTCTATAATTTTTTTAGCAAAATCATACCAACTACATAAGCCCTCATTGCTAAAGTTAAATATATTTGTTTTAAATTTCTTTGCATTGAAATCTTTACTCTGGATAATCATCATTACAGCCTTAGCAAGGTCTCTGGCATATGTTGGTGTGCCAACTTGATCATAAATAACTTTCAACTCTTTACGCTCCCTTCCTAGTTTGAGAATAGTTTTGACAAAGTTATTTCCATGCTCTGAATAAACCCAACTAGTACGAACTATTATTGAATTATTTGAAAGAACTTGCTGAATGGCCTCATCTCCTCGAAGTTTAGTTTTTCCATAGATGTTAAGTGGCTCAACATTGTCACTTTCAAGGTAAGGTTTTTTGCTATCTCCGTTAAAAACATAATCAGTTGAGAAATGTATAAATTTAGATTCATTTAACTTTGCTATTTCAGCAAGCTGTTTCACAGCAAGATGATTAATTTGATTTGCAAGATCAGATTCAGTTTCTGCCCTATCAACAGAAGTATATGCGGCACAGTTAATTACGACTTCAAATTGCTTATTTTCAAAGAACTCTGAGATGCTCAATTGGTTACTCAAATCACATTCATCACGACTAACAAAGATGAATTTATAGTTAGTGAATTTCTGCTCTATTGAACGGAAAGATTGGCCTAACTGTCCTTCACTGCCAATTATTAAGATCGTTTGAAGCTTACTCATAATAATTATTGCGATAATCGAAAGTCTCTTTTAATTCAGACAGTCTAGGCAGCTCAACGTCTTTATCTGACATAGTTATTTGATCTCTAGGTAGAATCCAATCTATATTTAAATCAGGATCATCAAAAGCTAGGCCTCTTTCGCTTTCAGGGGAATAGAAATTATCTACTTTATATGCAAAAGTTGCAGAATCACTTAAGACTATATAGCCGTGAGCAAACCCCCTCGGAATAAACATTTGTTTTTTATTTTCTTGAGATAATTCAACAGATACAGCTTCACCAAAACTGGGGCTTTTTGTTCTAATATCAACAGCCACATCTAAAACGGTTCCTTCAATAACCTGGACTAGCTTACTTTGTGCGTTTGGAGTTAGTTGAAAGTGAAGTCCTCGCAGCACACCTTTAGAAGATTTAGATTGATTATCTTGTACAAACAGAAGTTTGAAACCCAAAGCTTCTTCAAATTTATCTTGCCTAAAGGTTTCCATAAAATAGCCTCTTTCATCTCCATGTATGTCAGGTTCTACGACTAATATTTCTGGAATTTTTTGAGGCATGAAATTCATATCTAAAAATTTTCTTCGGCACATTTTAAGAGATATTGGCCATATTGGTTTTTTAGAAGAGGTTGAGCCAGATCAAGTAATTGTTGTTTGGAAATATAACCTTTTTGGAATGCAATTTCTTCAATACAAGCAACTTTTAGACCTTGGCGCTTTTCAATTATTTCTATAAATTTTGAAGCTTCTAGCAAACTCTCATGGGTTCCGGTATCTAACCAGGCGTAACCTCGTCCCATTAATTGTACTTTAAGACGCTCTTCAGAAAGGTAGGTCTGGTTTACTGAGGTTATTTCTAACTCACCTCGATGAGAAGGAACTATAGATTTAGCCTTTTGAACTACGTCATTAGGATAAAAATAAAGACCTGTTACAGCATAGTTGCTTTTAGGTACTAATGGCTTCTCTTCTATGCTTACAATGTTTTTTTTTGTATCAAATTCAGCAACGCCGTAATTTTTTGGATCATTTACATGGTACCCAAATACTGTAGCTTTATTTTCAGTTCTAGCGCTAGTGACCGCTTCAGAAAATAAAGATATTAAATCATGGCCATGATATATATTGTCCCCTAAAACTAGACAAACATTATCATCATCAATAAAAGTCTCACCAAGAATAAAGGCTTGGGCAATACCATCTGGAGATGGTTGAATAGCATAGCTAAATGACATACCTATTTCAGATCCATCACCTAGCAACCGTTTAAAACTTACTTGCTCTTCGGGAGTTGTAATTATTAACACCTCTTGTATTCCTGCCAACATAAGAACAGACAGAGGATAATAAATCATAGGCTTGTCGAATACTGGAACAAGCTGTTTAGAAATTCCTCGGGTAATTGGATACAAACGGGTACCACTTCCTCCTGCTAAAATTATTCCTTTCATATGCTTTTCAAATAAAAAATCTATCTAATCTCTCAAGTTAATTATGAAATTTTTGTTCAGAAATAAATGAGGGTTCTATTTTTGCCAACCTATACTCATCTTTAATTTTTACCTTCATTTGCTCTTTATAGCTGAGCACTTTTCAAAAATTTTATTAATGATTTAGTGAATCTTTAAATTTACACGCGGAAATCTTAAAGGGAATAAAAGATACTAGTTTTATTTATACTTCTTATACTTTCTTGTTGCTCGGAAAGCCATAATGGCGCAACAAAACCCATAAAGTAGAAAGTAGTCCAGCTGCTAACGTACTTAAAATGCATATCAGAGCTCTATATGGACTAGACCTTTGTTCCGGAATAAATGGGGTTTCAATTGTAGTTAAAATATACTCATCATGAATTTTCGCAAGCATTTGTGTTTCAAGTTGAGACTCCATAATAGAATGAATAGATTCTTTTATTTCGACATAAGTTGTATTGGCTAATTCAGACTTTAAATATTGAATAGCTTCATTAGATTCCTTTAAATCCTTTACGCGCATTAAATTATTAGCTTCTTTTAAAACTAATTCTAAGAATTCTCCTGCAAAAACAGGAGATTGATGTTCAATAGATACTTTAATAAAACCAGTTAGCTTGTCTTGAGAAACATCTAGCATATCACGAATATACACTCTATGAGCTTCTAAGTAAGTCGGTGTAATAGAACCGTTGATATTCGGCTCCCTTACCCATACCTTACTATCAGGGTCATAGATCTCTTTATTAAAGAT
>MDSV01246194.1_pt1 | contig 48889 bp, 53 predicted proteins | sample 810851 | NCBI WGS metagenome assembly MDSV01 (sample SAMN05326640, study PRJNA326480) | marine metagenome | isolation source: seawater | place: Atlantic Ocean: North East | collected 2012
ATATTAATTTACCTTTAAAAAGAAAATATGGAAATTTAAATGATCCAAGACAAGGTTGGTTTATTAATAAAACTGAAGCTAAAAAGCAATTTTTTGAAAGAGTTAATAATGTATTAAAACAACAATTAATAGTTGACGACTTTGACTTAACAAAACTTTCAACTTTTGATCCTTTGCCTACAATAGGATCAGGAATTTATGATGCTGTATCAGATACATATGCAGAAATAGGATTTGTGAGTACAGCAAGAGTAAAACAAGCAGTCTTGTCATTAACTATTGAAAACGGTAGTATTAGTGCAGTTGATATTATTAGTGGTGGTGAAGGATATGTAAATGTACCCACTTACAAAATTACAGATACTGAAGGTAAAGGTTGTGAGTTACAATTCACTCTTAATACGTCCGGCACAATTACAGATGTTAAAATTTTAAATTCAGGAAGTAACTATACTGCTAATACAACAATCACAGTTAGAAGATTTCAAGCACTTGTTAAGGCTGATGAAAATATTAATGGTAAGTGGAGTGTATTTGACTGGAATGGAACAGAATGGAATAGAACACTTACACAGTCTTATGACACTAGAGCATATTGGAAATATATAGATTGGTTTACAGCAGGATACAATCAGTTTACAGCTATTAATCAAACAGTAGAATCTAGTTACGAATTATCAGGTCTACAAAATAGCATTGGCGATATTGTTAAAATTAATAATGTTGGTTCAGGTGGCTGGCTATTATTAGAAAAAATTGATAACATTAACACAGAAGATTACACACAAAATTATAAAACAGTTGGTAGACAAAATGCAACTATTGAATTTAGTAATTCCTTGTATGATGTAACTAACGAAAATGTTGCATTCGATGGCGCAAGTTATGATAGAATATTTTATGACACAGAACCAATTAGAGAAGCAAGAATAGTTCTTGAAACTCTTAGAGACAATATATTTGTTGACGATCTTGCTGTTGAATGGAACAAACTATTCTTTGCAAGTATTAGATATGTATTCTTTGAACAGCCTAGCGTTGATTGGATTTTCAAAACTAGTTTTGTAAAAGTAAAACATAATGTTGGAGAATTAGCACAAAAAGTAACATTCCAAAATGATAGTTTACCAAGTTACGAAAAATTTGTAGAGGAGTTTAAACCATACAAAACTCAAATTAGAGAGTATATTAGTAGTTACGAAAAAATAGATCCTGCAAATTCTTCAGTAACAGACTTTGACTTAGCTCCTTACTATGATGAACAGCAAGGAAAGATTGTTCCACAAAGTGTTCAAATTATTGATAACAAAGCTGTTACATCACAAACTGAGATACAATCTTACCCAAGTAAACATTGGTTAGACAATGTTGGTTTTGAACTATCTAGTATAAACATTGCAGATGCAGGAAGCGGATACAATGCTGTTCCTCAATTAGAAATTACTGGCGGAGGCGGAACAGGTGCTACAGCAGAAGCATATATCGGTACAGGCGGCAAAGTAACTAGTGTCAAAGTTACTAATGGCGGAAGTGGGTATTTAAGTCAACCAACTGTTACTATAAATGGTTCACAAGATGACGGCGGAACAATAGCAAGATTAAGTCCTGTTTTAGGTGGAGGTAAAGCAAGATCTAATTTAGTAGTTTGTAAATTTGATAGAATTTCAGGAAATTATATCTATACAGTTTTAGCTGAATCTGAAACTTTTACAGCAACTACCGATCAGCAAATATTTGATCTTAAGTGGCCAATGCAATTATCAGCAAGTAATGTTACTGTAACAGTATCAGGATTAGAAGCACTAGGTAGTGAATTTAGTTACAAAAATGTTGAAGATACTACAAAAGGATATACAAGATCTAAAGGTAGAGTTACATTTACTAATGCACTCGCACTTGGAACAACAGTAGTTATAACTTACAATAAATCACCAGAACTACTAAACGCCGCAGATAGAATAAATTTATATTACAATCCAACAACAGGAATGTACGGAAAAGATTTAGCACAGTTAATGGATGGCATTGATTACGGCGGAGTTGAAGTCACCAGTTATGATTTTGGTACAGGTACTGGATGGGATTCAGATGCTTGGTTTGCTGGAACATATGATACTTTCGATACAACATTTGAAGATGAAATATTCCAGTTAGACGGAAGTACTAGTATTTTTAACTTATCATCTCCTTTAGCTAACGGTGTAGTTTACAACATTTATAAAAACGGTGTTAGAATAGACGATGCAAATTACGGAACAGCATCACAAACAAATACAAATGCAGTAATGACAAGTATTACTGGAGATGGAACTACTACACAGATTATTTTAGATAATGACTTAGTTCCGACAGTTGCTAATGATGTTATTATTATTAGAAAAGTTTCGTCAGATGGTTCTTTCTTACCTGATCCAAGATCCTATGATACAAAAATAAGCGGTGGCGATTTAGCATTTAGTACAGCTAGAGGTATCAACGCTGAAGAAATTATAATTGATGGTGACGGTTTTGTTACTCCAACTACAAGTAAAGGTCCTGAAGAACTTGTGCCTGGACAAATACTTGACACAGTAGATATTAAAGTTTATCACAGACCAAGAGAAGGCGGTAGTATACTATCTAGTAACTCTTATGTGACTGACGGATTAGAAAATAAATTTGGATTTGGAATTCAACCACAAAATAAAGAAGCACTATTTGTAAGAATTAACGAAGTTTTCCAAAGTCCTTCAACGTACCGTGTAGATTATAGAAATAAAAAAGTTATATTTAATAGTTCACCTAGTGCTAATCAAGCAATTAATATTATATCAGCTAGTGGTAATGGTGAAAAAATTATTGAACTAGATGAGTTTCAAGGTGATGGTTGTACTGTAGCATTTACAACTAGAGTACACTATGAAAAAGATTTAACTTATTATGCAACAGTTAACGGCGAAGTAGTTGACTCAGTACTTACAAGTACTGAAGACAGTACTATACAAGATGCAAAAGCACAATTAGTATTTGGTAAGCCACCAAGCGATGGTGCTGTTATCAATTTTGCAATATACACAAGTAAAATTAGATCATTTAGTAAAATAGAAACACAAACGTTTACAGGTGACGGATCAACAGCTACTTATACACTTGCAGAAGCTCCGTACAATGCTATACCAGAGAGTCATAATGTAATTGTTAAAATTGGCAACAAAATTTTAAATCCTGGATATAATGAACAATTTGATGTAACTCCAGAAAAAAGAGAATATTTGTTAAGATCTTGGCAAGTACCAATTGGTAGTTTTGATAACTCAGATGTTCTTGTAACATTAAATGGTAAAGAACTTATTGTAGCAGTTGATTACAATCTTGTTCCTGGAACAAGTACAATTGAATTATCACCAGGTATTGGGACCACAGGCGATATATTAGAAATTTATATTAGAACTGATGGAGAATATGCATTTGGATTTGCCACAGGATCTACTTGGACAAATACCCCAGGAGTGTTGCACTTTGCAATAGCACCATTAGAAAATGAAGTAATTGAAGTTATTACATTTAGCAAACATGATATACAATCGTTTGAAAGAATTAATTTTGATGTAGTTCAAAGAACTGCACTTACAGTTGGAACAGATGCCTTTATTGAATATAACCAAATTAGAGCTGGATTAATTAAACTAAGATATTCTGCACCAGATGCACAATATGTCTGGTTAACAATAAACGGACAATTACAAACTCCTAGTGTTGATTACAAATTAACTGATGACCGAAAGTTTGTTAAGTATTTTGGTCCTATTGTAGATGATGATGTAATTGAAATTATACAGTTTAGTTCGTTAGGCGAAAATAAAATTAAATTTGGATTTAGACAATTTAAAGATGTACTTAACAGAACTCACTACAAGAGACTAGGAGATAAGTACACATATAAATTAGCTAAAGACTTATCTATGTTTGATAAAGAGATTTTAATTGACGATGCTACAAATATTCCATCACCTGATAAGAGTAGTAAAGTTCCAGGTATTGTGTTTATTAATGGTGAGAGAATTGAATATTTAATCAAAACAGGTAATATACTAAAACAACTTACTAGAGGAACTTTAGGTACAGGCGTTGCAACTACACACGAATCAGGAAGTGACGTATTTGATCAAGGTATACAACAAACAGCACCTTATGCTGATTATGTTACAAAAGATGTGTTTACAGGCGATGCATCAACTAGTGTATACCAATTATCGTTTATACCTAAGTCTGTAAACGAATTTGAAGTATTTGTAGGAGGAAAAAGACTAAGAAAAACAGCAATTCCTGTATATGATGCTTCAATTAATTTAGATTCACCAGAAGCTGATGTTAATAGCCCTGCTGAATTTAGCGTCGACGGCACTACTAATGCACTTACACTAACAAATACTCCAGGATCGGGTGTAAGTATACAGGTAATACGTAGACAAGGCAAGATTTGGACCGACATTGGAGTTACAAATGGGGTAGGATACGGTAATCAGTCAATAGAAAAGGCAGATAGTTTAGTTTCACAGTTCTTTAAGGCGGAAAAGGTGTCACTTCCCAAATAAATACAGTTGTAGGAAAACAATATGAACGATAAATTTAAAGAAGAAAACGGTGTCATGTTACAAGGACACATTAAAATAACAAACCCTGAAACCGGGGAAGTGCTTGTTGATAAACGTAATGCTATCCATTACGAGAACATGAGTATTTCTCTTGCAGAAAGTTTAGCAAATGCTGGAACTGGCTTTGTATATCAAATGGCGTTTGGTAACGGTGGTACTAACATTGATCCTACAGGTATTATTACATACCTTACACCAAACTCAACAGGTACTAATGCTAGTTTATATAACCAAACATATGTTAAAGTTGTTGATGATAGAAGTGTTAATAACGTAGATCCTGCAAGAAATAAAATTGAAACTAGACATGTAAGCGGTACAAATTATACAGACATATTAGTAACATGTTTATTAGACTACGGTGAGCCAACTGGACAAGATGCAACAGATGCGGCAACATCAGCAGATAGTTTATATGTGTTTGACGAACTAGGACTAGTTAGTTATAATAGTGCTGGTACTGGTAGACTACTTACACATGTAATTTTTCACCCAGTACAAAAGTCTTTGAACAGGCTTATACAGATTGACTATACTGTAAGAGTACAGAGCTTATCAGGATTTAACGAATAATGGCTTATACAATTAACTATTCAGATTCAAGTAAAGGTAGTATCACAGTTGAAGATAGTACAATTAACCAGACTACTAGTTTAAATATTCCTGGTAGAAATACAACTAGTTATGGTTCAGTTATTGCTGAAAGTTTTTTACATTTATTAGAAAATTTTGCTAAAACATCTAATCCAGCAAATCCAGTACAAGGACAATTATGGTACGACAGTACTGAAGGTGTTAGCACATTAAAAATTTACGACGGAACAACATGGGTACCAGCAGGCGGTGTTAAAAAAGGAACCACAGCACCAGATGTTGCTTCTGCACTAGCAGGCGACTTGTGGAGTGACACAGATAATAATCAGTTATACTTGTTTACAGGTAGTGCTTGGATTTTAGTTGGACCAGAATATAGTGACGGGTTATTAACAGGTGCAAAGCCAGTTGTTATTACAGGTAACGATGAAGTAAATTATACAGTTTTACAACTTGAAGTTAACGGTGGTATTACAGCAATCTTTTCAACTAAGTCCTTTCAACCAAAAACAGTTATTACAGGATTTACAACTATTCAACCAGGACTTAACTTATCAACTGCTGACTTAGGTGGAGCAGGCGTAGGTAAATTTATTGGTACATCAGAAAAAGCAGAAAATTTAATTATTGCAGGACAAACTGTTACAGCAAGTAGCTTTTTAAGATCAGATGTAGCAACTACAGCAGATTATAAATTAACAGTTAGTAACAACCAAGGTATACAAATTGGACAAGATGCGTTAATTACACTTGATGTATCCGGAACATCAGGAGTACTAACTAATCTTACATCTGGTGCTAGTTTAGATTTTAAAGTTAATAACTTAGGTGTTATTAAAAATGTTATTAGAGTTGACTCTACAGAAAAAGTAGGTATTAACAATATTAGTCCTTCAGAAGCATTAGATGTTACAGGAAGTATTCAAACAAGTGCAAATATTTTAGTTAATGGTGTAACAGATAGTTCTAGTATCGGCACAGGAGCGTTAAAAATTGCTGGTGGTGTTGGTATTGCTAAGAAACTATTTGTAGGTACAGATTTAAATGTAGCAGGAACAGCAACAACAGCAAATGTTGTTCCGGCAACAACTAACCTTCATGCATTAGGTACAGCAACAAACAAATGGCAAAACGTTTATTCTACTAACTTTATTGGTAACTTAACAGGTAACGTTACAGGAACAATTACAGGTAGATCAGGATCTACAAGTAAACTTGCTACAGCAACAACATTTCAAGTTACTGGTGATGTTACATCAAATGCAGTTATATTTGACGGACAGCAAGGTGGATCATCTAAAACCTTTAGTAGTACAATTAGTAATACATTTATTGCTAACAAAACTGAAGTTCCAACACCTAATTCAGACGATGAAATTATTATTAACAGAACATCTGGAGTTCCAGGTGTATACAAAATTACACAGAACAATTTATTATCAACAGTACCAACTATTCCAATAGGAGTTATGACTCCTTATGGTGGAGTCAATGCACCAGCAGGTTGGTTACTATGCGACGGCACAGAAGTTAGAATTGCTGACTACTTAGACTTGTTCAACTCTATCAAATATGCATTTAAAGACCAAGGATCAGTACAATCGGGATTTTTTGCATTACCTGATATGAGAGGTAGAGGCGCAATGGGTGCTGATAACATGGGCGGCTCTAGTGCAAATAGAGTTACTGACGTTAATGCTGATACAGTTGGTTACTCAGCTGGTGTTGAAAGTAGTCAAATTAAAGTTGAAAATCTACCAGAACACGAACACGATTTAAGAGCACCAAGTGGTGCACAATATTATGTAATTAGAGATGTATCAGGAACACCTTCAGATCCAGATGCTATTGTTTATGATGCACCTCAAGGTACAAATGCAGGACAAGCATATCCAACATCAGGTGGTGTATTGCTTAGTGAGTTTGCTCAAGACGGAACAGCTACTAGTATTGCTTCACTAGGTGTTGCATACAATCTTATGAATCCTTACTTGACAGTAAACTACATTATCTACACAGGAGTTGGGGGCTAATATGGCATATCAAATTAATAAAACTAGCGGTGCATTACTTGTTAACCTAGCAGACGGACAGATTGATATAGCATCAACTGATATTACACTTATTGGTAAAAACTATACAGGGTTCGGCGAAAGTATTAACGAAAATTTTGTAAAAATGTTAGAAAACTTTTCTAACACAACAGCACCTGCTAATCCGTTAGCAGGACAGCTATGGTGGGATAGTTCAAATCAAAAATTAAAAGTTTACACAGGACAAACATGGGCAACCAGTGGAGGAACCTTTGTAACTGCCGTCCAACCTAGTATGGTTGCTGGTGATATTTGGATTAATAATGAAACTAACCAAATGTATTTTTATGATGGTACAGATTTAACACTAGCAGGACCAATATATAATAACTTCCAAGGATTAACAGGTCCACAAGTTGTATCAGTGCTTGATGCACAGGGTACAAGTAGAACAATTATTAAGTATTGGATTGGCGGTACTTTAGTAGGTGTTTGGAGTAAGTTAGCATTTACTCCACAAAATGTAGATACAATTCCAGGATTCACAGGCGATGTTGCTAAAGGATTTAATCCAGTTGAATCAGACTTTAACTATCAAGGTACTTCACTTAAAACTTTATCTATTGAAGATTCACAAGGTGTATCAAGAACAGCTGAACAGTTTTTAGCTTCGGATAGTAACGATGCTACTTCAGGTAAACTTAATGTTAGAAATAACGCAGGTGTAGTTGTAGGATTAAGTGATAATACAGAAATGAAAATTGTTAGTAACTCTTTTGTTGCTGAAAACCAGATTACTAACGAAGATTATAAAATTAGAGTTAGAAAGCAAACAGGACTAGTTGATGCTGTAGTTGTTAAAACAGCAAATAGTAGTGTTGGAATATTTCAATCAAATCCAATTTATACACTAGATGTAGGAGGAGATTTAAGAGTTGCAGGAAACCTTGTTGTTCAAGGTACATCAACAGCACTTGAAGCTGAAAACTTAAAAGTTAAAGATAAAAACATACAATTAGGTTTACCAGATGATAGTACACTATTAAATGATGCCGCAGTTGATCAAGGAGGTATTATACTTGAATCAGCACAAGGTAGTAAAGACTGGTTATGGAGAAGTAATACTAATTCTTGGACATCAAATGTTAATATTGATTTAATTGCAGGATCAGCGATTAAAATGAATGGTGTTGAGATTATTAGAGGAACAGATGCTAGTGGTATTACTGCACTAGGTGCATTAACAACAGCTTCGATAGGTAATATACAGTTTACTGGTGGTATTAATATGACTACTGGTGCTACTGATAGTAACGGAAACGGACTAAAATATACTTTAGCTGGACATCATAACTATAATAATCAAAAAATTACAGGGGTTGCAGACCCTACAGAAGACCAAGATGTGGCTACTAAAGCATATGTAGATAGTGCAATTAACACAGAAACAATTCCGTTAGCTTTAGATATTACAGGATTAACTAATAGCCAAGTAGCATTGGTTATTGAAGATATTGCACCAGCGGCAACTAAACAAAATGGTACAGAAGCTAGAATACATTGTACAGATACAACATCTGCTACTACAGTACTACCAGCTTCGGCACTAAATTCTTCTTTTAACAAGAGTTTAGAATCTGTACAGAAATTAGACGGTAGCGGTAATGATGATGGTTCGGCTAGTGTTATAGGTAATGCTACATTTACCGATGTTACAGGTAATGTTTCGCTTACAGTTAACAGAACACTTAAATTATTTAGGATAGTAGGTGGCTCGTGGACTTATATACAAGACTTAACTTCGAGTGTATAAGATAAATATAACTATAATTAGGGGTTAATAAATGGCATACGTAATAAATTTAACAAATGGTACACAAGTAGCTACTATCGAAGATGGTACTATTGATCAAACTACCACGCTTAAATTAGTCGGTAAGAACTATGCTGGTTACGGAGAGATACAGAACGAAAATTTTGTCCATTTAATGGAGAACTTTTCAAGTGCCAATCAGCCAGCTAGTCCACTATCAGGACAAATTTGGTTTGATAGTTCAGTAAAAAAATTAAAGTTCTATGATGGAACTAAGTTTAGAACAACAGGCGGAGCAGAAGTTTCAACAGCACAACCAGTAGGACTTACAACTGGTGACTTTTGGTGGGATACTAGCAACAATCAACTATACGCACAAAACAGCGATGGCGCTTTTGTATTAATTGGTCCACAGTCAATTGGTGATACAGTTAGTGCAATGGTTACTGCTACTGTTAAAGATACCGCAAACATTAATAGAACAATTATCAAAGCAACAGTAAATGATAGTGTAATATACATTATTAGTGATACCGAATTTACTATTGATACTACAGATTCATCTAATCTTATTACAGGTTTTGATGTTATTAGACAAGGATTAACCCTAAGAAATACTACAGCTTCTACAGCAGGCGTAACATCAACTAGTTATAGATATCATGGTACAGCAACTAACGCTGAAAAACTTGGCGGAGTTGATGCAAGTAACTTTATTCAATCAGGTGGCGGGTCATCTCCAGTATTCTCAAGTGTTGTTAGATTTGCAGATCCAGGTATTACACTAGGTGCGGCAAACGACTTTACAATCTTTATTGATGAAACAGGATCAGGTGATGAAGCTGTTATACAAAATACAGTAGGACAAAAAATTAGGTTCAAAGTTCAATCAGTAGGAGGCGTTGCTACTGAACCAATGCATATTAGTGCAGTTGGACTTATTCCAACTCAAACAACAACATATGATATTGGTACTACAAACTTTAAGTGGAGAGCAATGTATGCTACTGACTTTTTTGGTAAAGCTACTAACGCACAAAACTTACAAGTAGGGTCAAATTTTAGAACAGGTGACACAAGTCCTACAAACAATACAGTCGCAGTACGTGATGCAACCGGTAACTTATCAGCAAATACATTTAATGGTATTGCATCAAGTGCAAAATACGCTGACTTAGCAGAAAATTATACAACAGATAAAGAATATCCAATAGGTACAGCAGTATCAGTAGATTATAGCGATGAACATGATCATGAAGTTACGTGGGCAAAAGCAAGTTCAATGCCCATTGGAGTTGTTTCAGAGGCTCCTGCATATTTGATGAACAGTGAATCCGAAGGACAAGCAATTGGTCTTAAAGGGCGTGTACCAGTAAGAGTAAAAGGTGCAGTTAAAAAAGGCGAAGCAGTTTATGCTTGGGACGAAGGTGTATGTTCAACAGTAAAAGCTACAGCATTAGTAGGTATTGCACTCGAAACAAGTACAGATGAATCAGAAAAACTAATTGAGTGTGTTCTTAAGGTGTAAGTAAACTAATAAAGGAAAGTTAATGGCAGTCGGCGATACAATTACAGCATCAAGATATAATATTATACAAGCTAGAGTAGCTTCAGTATTAGGCTTAGGTGCCGGCGATGAAGGTTACGGACAAGCAGTTTCAAGCAGTCAAGTTACAACAGGTACAACTATTACAGCAGTACACATGAATGACCTTCTTTCAGACATGACTAAATGTCGTGTACACCAAACTAACGCTATTCCTACATCAGCACTTGCTGTATCAGCAGGAGATAGTATAGATGATGATAATTCAACATCTAAAAAAGGATACGCACAGTACGAATCACTAAGTACAACTTGCCAAACAGCTAGACTAAGCGTAGGAGCAGGACAAACTGGTGTTGAAAGTGGTATTGCTAGTTCTAGAACAACTAACTGGAGTACAACAATCACCCATGAAGTCACAGTATCATTTACTGGATATAGTGTAACTAACGGTGACGGTTCAACTACTACAATAAGTAATGTAGATCATATGCGTGTATTTTTTAATGCAGGCGGAACAATTAACTTTAGCGGAACAATCGGAACAGGAAGTACAACTATTAACAACGATTGGCGTAACTTAATGACGTCAGTAGGTACAGTTGCATTTGGAAGAACAGCTACATCAAACGGATCTGTAGGCACAGCATTAGGTTATGATGATATGTCAGCAAGTTACCAGACTATTTTTACTAAAAATGCATCAGCATATGGTGCAAACGACTATACAGTAAAAGCAAAAATTGCTTCAAACGTTTTAACATTCTTAGTTGAATTTAATGACGATAAAGGACCTAATCCAAACTACGATGAAGCTATTACTGCTACAACTACTAGTACAGTTCAATTATCCAGACCAAATAATAGTGCTTCAGTCGACATTAACACCCCAGCATTCGCTACCACATCTGCTTTATAAGTTGACAAACCTCCTTAAATAACGTATAATACTGTTATACTAAAGGAGTATCTTTATGGATGAAAGGCTTGAAAAAGCGTTAGATTTTGGCAACTATTCTGTTACACTTAATAATCAAAAAAGGTTACTAAAAGAAAAGTTCTATGACGATTGCATCATGTACCAAAATGGTGGTCGTTTTACCCTTAGTCGAGAATTCTTATCGTACCTAAATGGTATTAATAAAAGAACTACAGTAATTATTGATGATAATGACATACCTGTAGAGATTAAAGATCTAGAAGAATTCTGTGATGATGCAAGTAATCAATATGCTGATGCGGCTAACCAATATTTTAAAGCATATAAAGAAATGGTTGCAAACAGAAAACCAGGAGCATTAGTAGGGTATGTCTAAAGGTGTATTATGTTTTGCATCTAATAACGGCACTATTGATTATATTAAACAAGCAGTATATTTTGCAAAGCGAGTTAAAAAACATTTAAAATTACCGGTTACCCTAGTAACTCCTGATACCCAATATTTGACTAAATTAGGAGTTAGAAAGTTTTTTGATAAAGTTATTGAAGTAGAAAAACATCAAGTCAACCGAAAAAAATTTTATGACGGTTCTTTGCATCATAGATTTGATCAGTTTGACAATGCTACAAGAATCAATGCATACGATCTTACACCGTATGACGAAACTATCGTTCTTGATATAGATTATATACTGTTTAATAACGTTTTTCTAAATTGTTTTACCCAACCTCATAATTTTCTAATATACAAAGACGCTATTGATGTATGCTCATGGCGTAAGCACCATGAATTTGATTATATTAATGATAAAGGAGTTCCTTTTTATTGGGCAACTTGTTTCTTTTTTAGAAAAACTGAAGAAACAAAGCTATTTTTTGATTTATTAAAACATTTAAAAGAAAATTGGAATCATTATAGGTCTGTTTTTGATGTAGGAACACCAACATTTAGAAATGATCATATTTTTAGCATAGCAATACACATGATGAACGGATACAAAGATGGAGATTGGGCAAAAACAATGCCTGGCAGAAAATATTACTCATTAGATCGAGATGCTATTGAAGTACTTGACGATGATCGTGTAATTTTACTAGTTGAAAAAGAAAAATATGTTGGAGAATATACATTAGCTAGTTTAAAAGGTACAAATATACACTTAATGAATAAAATTAGTCTTGGAACACACATATGAAACAAAAACAAGGATACTTAATGTTTGCTGTAGGCAACGATTGTGTCGAACAAGCATGTTTGTGTGCAATGAGCATCAAGGCAACACAAACTATTAATAATGTATCAATAGTAACAGATGATACTATTCCAAAAAAATATAAAAAGCTGTTCGATAAGGTAATTAAAATTCCATGGAAGGATAGTTCATTACCATCTCATTACATTACCGAGCATAGGTGGAAATTGTATCATGTTACTCCTTATGATGAAACAGTTGTTTTAGATACTGATATGCTATTTCTGTCAGATGTTACTGATTGGTGGGGTATGTTAAGAACTTATAAGGTATTTTATTCTACAAAAGCTAAAACTTTTAGAGGTAAAGATGTAACAAGTGATTACTATAGAAAAACTTTCACAGCAAACAATCTTCCAATGATTTATTGTGCATTTCATTATTTTAAAAAGTGTGATTTTGCACAAGAGTTTTATAAAGCGGTTGAAGACGTTACAAATAACCAAGATTTATTTTATAGTAAATTTGCACCTAAACTAACTCCGTCAACTTATAGTATGGACGTTGCATCTGCAATAGCAATAAGAGTGTTAGATGTAGAAAACGAAGTAACATCAAAATCTAACTTAGGAAGATTTACACATATGAAATCAAGATGTCAAGATTTTATCGATCCAAGTAATTCTTGGCAAGATGTAGTTCCAACTTATATATCAGACGATTTAGAATTAAAGATTGGAAATTATAAACAAGACGATATACTACACTATACAGAGAACAGTTTTGTGACCCCCCAAATTATAGGTAAATATGAAAGAGCATTAAAGTTATGATCAAAGAAGTAGTACAAGATATCAAGTCTTATGTTTGTTTTACTCCCGAAACAGGAGAAATTTTTAGTGTGGGTCCTTCAAAGAATGAAGATTATTCTATATTAGAAGTTAATTATAGTGATGTTGAAAAAATTCTAACTATGAAAGAAAATATGAGCGAATATGAAGTTGTGTTTGTAGTTGCAGAAGAAAAATTTCAATTAAAGAAAAAAAATTCATTAGTTCACAGTAACTTTTATAATAAATTATCAGAAGAAGACCAAGAATTATATCCTATGATTACAGTAAAAGTTTTTCCAAATGGATGTAACGTAGTTCTTAAACAAGAAGTAAAAGACCATTTTTTAAAATTAAATGTTGATACAAGAAAAACTGTAAGTTTTAACTTTACAAAGAAAGATGATCCCCATGTATTACTAGGAGGTTTTGTATTAGATGATATTACTAACGATTCGTTCGTCGAATTTAAAAGACCAACTGAAAAATTCAGCATTTTTTGTACAAGCGACTTGCGGGGAATATACCAGGTGAAAAAATGAAAGTAAAAATAATTGATTATGACATTATCTATTTGAGTTACGATGAACCAAATGCAGAAAAAAACTATGCAGATTTATTAACGAAGGTTCCGTGGGCTAAACGTGTACATGGAGTAGAAGGATCAGACGCCGCACATAAAGCGTGTGCAGAACTTTCAGAAACAGATAGATTTATTACTGTAGATGCTGATAATATCATTAATCAAGAGTTTATTAACCAAGAACTAGATTTTGATGAACACAAAGATCTTAAAAATTGTGTTATTAGTTGGTGCGGAAAAAATGCTATTAACGGATTAATGTACGGTAACGGTGGACTTAAATGCTGGCCTAAGGAATATGTATTGAATATGCGTACACATGAAAACGCAGATCCTAATAATGCAAAAGCACAAGTTGATTTTTGTTGGGACTTAGAATACATACAACAAAACAGTTGTTATTCAGAAGTTTTTAACAACGAAACGCCACAACAAGCATGGAGAGCAGGTTTTAGAGAAGGTGTTAAAATGGCACTAGATCAAGGTTCAAGGCCTACCAAAGAAGAATTTTTAAATGGTCATTGGAAAAATCTACATAGACTTTGGATTTGGCTGATGGTAGGAGCAGATGTTAAGAATGGTGAGTATGCAGTACATGGTGCAAGACAAGGACTATGGAAAACTATGTGTACTGACTGGGATTATGTGAATGTACGTGACTTTGAGTATCTTAATGATATTTGGTTACAGGAAATAATGGTAATGCCGCCGGATGTGCTAAAGATAGAAACCCAAGAATTAGGGCGTATACTTATAAACGATCTTGATATTCCGATCGATGTAGATGCACTTACAGCAGGCCAAAGTAAATTTTTCAAAACAGTATATCAAAATCCTAGTAGAAGTAGCACACAGCAATTCATCGACAAGGAGTAATATGATTACAGTATCTCTACCTCAAGTAAAACGCAAACTTGATGAAGTAGGTCGTGGATTCTGCTTGGCTAAATGGACACAAGTAACAATGCACTTAGGTTCAGGGATTACACAAAGTTGTCATCATGTTGGCGCACATAAGATTGATCTAAAAGAACTTGCAGAAAATCCAGGTGCATTACATAACACAACATTCAAAAAAGATCGTCGAAAAGAAATGCTTAATAATGAGCGTCCCGGAGAGTGTGATTATTGTTGGCGAGTTGAAGATAATACAGACCAGTTTAGTGATAGAGTTCTTAAAAGTGCCGATCCCTATAGTTGGCCTGATTTTAAACCTATATCTAAAATGAACGGTGATGAGAACTTCTATCCTCGTTATGTTGAAGTAAGTTTTAGTAATGTATGTAATTTTAAATGTGGGTACTGCGGCCCTGCTTTTAGTAGTAAATGGACTGAAGAAATAAAATCTCAAGGACCTATAACCTTTGCTAAAACAAATTGGGCTTATAATGCTATAGAAGAACACGAAGTACAAATACCTGAAAGAGAACAAAACCCTTATGTAGATGCATTTTGGAAATGGTTTCCTGAAGCTGTAAATCATATGCACACATTCCGTATTACAGGTGGAGAACCTCTACTTAGCAAACATACGTTTAAAGTTATGGATCACTTACTTGAAAATCCTCAACCTCAACTAGAATTTTCGATTAATAGTAATGCATGTCCGCCGGGTAACCTTTGGAAACAATTTGTACAAAAGATTAACTTACTAATAGACAATAACTGTATTAAAAAGTTTGTTCTTTTTACTAGTGCTGAAGGCAAAGGCAAACAACAAGAATATAACAGAGACGGAATGGATTGGAATATGTTTATAACTAACATTGATTACTATCTTAAAAATACAAATCAAGAACTATCGTTTATGTGTGCGTTTAACGTATTAAGTTTTCCAACATTCCTGCCTTTTGTAAAATGGGTAGCAAGATTATATAAAAAATATTTGCATCGAGTATATCTAGATATTCCTTATGTAAGAAATCCTGGATTTTTAGATGCCCGAATTGCAACGCTTGATATGATAGAAATGTACTTAGACCCAATACAAGAGTTTTTAGAAAGTACTGAATTTGAAGGTACTTTTCATTTTCAAAGATCGTTAGTACAGATAACACGTATTATTCAAGATTTAAAGAAAGCTCAAATAGAACCGGTTGAAAAAATTATTAACCAAAATCGTAACATGTTTTGGGAATGGATTCAAACATACGACAAGCGTAGGAATAAAAATTTTAAAGAAACTTTTCCTGAATTAATAGAATTTTATAAGTGGTGTAAAGATGTATGATATTATTTTTATAAGCTATCACGAGCCTAATGCAGAAGAAAACTTTAAGAACTTACATGATAGGTTTAATGAAGTAGGTGTGTTTGGTGAGAGAGTAAAGTGGGTTAAAAATGTAAAAGGTATTCACAATGCACACGTAGAAGCGGCTAAGTTATCAGACACTAGTTACTTTTATGTAGTAGATGGTGATGCAGTTATAGTAGATAGCTTTGACTTTTCTTATACAACTAAAGAAAAAGATACTGTACATGTATATCGAGCAATTAACCCTATTAATGACTTAACATATGGATATGGAGGAGTAAAATTACTACCAAGAAAACTTGCAAGGAATATGGATACTAATACTAATGATATGACTACAAGTTTATCTACTAAATTTAAAGTTATGAACGAAATATCAAATGTTACAGCATTTAATACAGATCCGTTTAATACTTGGAAAAGCGGATTTAGAGAATGTACTAAATTATCAAGTAAAACTATTAGAGGACAAATAGATGACGAAACAACAAAACGACTTGAAATATGGACTAGCATTGGAAAAGATCGAGAATTTGGTGAATATGCTTTACGAGGCGCTCGTGCCGGCATGCTGTTTGGTATTTCTGACAAGTCTGATCTTAAATTAATTAACGACTTTGATTGGCTAAAGGAGAAATTTAATGCAGATTCATGAGATACTCGATAGATTAGAAGTACTGTATCCAGATAACGCTATCTTTAGTGATCTTAGAAAGGCTTTACTAAGCGAAGATAAGTTTGCATTGTTTAGAGTTATTCAGGCAATAACTGACAGCCAATTAGTTGAAGGTATGCGTAAATTTAAAGATGACGAAACTTTTGACAAAGATTGTTTTAGCAGAGGACAGCTACAAAGTAAAATGTGGTTAATAGACGAACTTAAAAAACTAGATGTTGAACTAGGCAAAGTATTTCTGTGTGCTGGATGGTACGGAACTTTAGCTACTATGATTTTTGAAAGTGGTATGAAAGTAGATGCAATTAGAAGTTTTGATATTGATCCTAGCTGTGCTAATATTGCAGAAACGTTTAATAAAAAATGGTTTGAAGATAAATGGAGATTTAAAGCTAGTACTGTTAATATTTTTGAGTTTAACTGGTCAGACCATCCTGCACCAAGTGACGGAACAATAGGAAATTTTTATTATATGACAGAAGCCAAAGGCAAGCAAGTACAAATGAAAGATCGCCCAGATACTATTATTAATACTAGCTGTGAACATATAGAAAATTTCGACGAATGGTATAATCTATTACCTGAAGGTAAATTAGTAGTTTTACAAACTAATAACTATTTTGAAATTAAAGAACATGTTAATTGTGTTGAAGGTCCTATACAATTTGCAAACCAAGCACCTATGAAAAAATGCTTATATCAAGGTTCGCTTAATTTACCTGGGTATACTAGATTTATGAGGATAGGAATTAAATAATGGAAAAATTGCACGAGTCAGAAGTTTCAAAGATATATTATAATCCAGATAACGGACTAGTGTATAAAACTTTAAAAAGAAAAAATGTATTGCGTGAGTGGTTTGATGTTTATAAAGAATTTCAAAAAAATGCTCCTGTAGTTCAAATTATAGATATGGTAGATGACAATACATATACTATGAAACATATACCTAACATAATTTGTACTGTTGAAAAATATGTGTCGCCTTTTGCAAATGAATATAAGGGTACTTGGAGTAAATCTAATTTTATAAACTTACATTGTTCTGTTAGTGAAACATGGCAAAATGCTATGCGTCTAAGTAAAACATTACCTGAAAATAAGTTTTTTGTATCTGACGATATTAGATTAAAGAATATTGTAGTAACTCAGGATAAAAATAAGAATATAGGTTTTCAAATTATAGATGCAGATAGTTGGAATATTCATAGCGGGTATACTGGTGTAGACTCGTATTACCAAGTAATGTTAAAAATTGGACTTTGCACTTCAAGAATGGTACACGAAAGATGAGATCATTAATGAAAATTAGTTTTATCGGATTAGGAAAACTTGGGTTACCCTGTGCAGATGCAGTAGCAAAAAAAGGACATACAGTAACCGGTTATGATATAACACAAGTAACTAGTAAAACAATTAATATAGTAGATACTATTGCAGAAGCAGTAGTAGGGCAAGATATTGTATTTGTTGCAGTACCAACACCCCATGATCCAGCGTATGACGGTAGAGCTCCAACATCTCATTTAGAACCAAAAGATTTTTCATATACTATTGTAAAAGAATGTTTAGAAGAAGCTAACAAGTTCATGACTAAAGACCAACTACTTGTTCTTATTAGTACAGTATTACCTGGTACAACACGTAAAGAATTTGTGCCATTAGTAACTAATACACGGTTTGTTTATAATCCGTATCTTATTGCAATGGGTACAGTAGCTTGGGATATGGTAAATCCTGAAATGATTATGATTGGTACACAAGATGGTACTGAAACAGGTGATGCTAAAGATCTTAGAGACTTTTATAATACATGTATGGAAAACAATCCACGTTATGTAATTGGCACTTGGGACGAGTGTGAATGTATTAAAGTATTTTATAATACATTTATTAGTACAAAGATCGGACTTGTAAATATGATTCAAGATGTAGCTCAAAAGCAAGGTAACATTAATGTTGATATAGTTACTAAAGCACTTGCAGAAAGTACACAACGTATTATGGGTCCAAGTTACATGAAATCAGGGATGGGTGACGGAGGTGCTTGTCATCCAAGAGATAATATTGCACTAAGGTATATGGCACAAGAGCTTAGTTTAGGTTATGACTTATTTGATAGTGTAATGAATGCTAGAGAGCAACAAGCCCGTAATATGGCAATTGAAATATTAAAGTATGGTAATCGTATTCAGTTTAGTAGTGACAGCTATAAGCCTGGTGTGGAATATATTGACGGAAGTTATAGTTTGCTTGTACAACATTTCATTAAAGAGCTCGGCGGCTGGGTAGTTAATGAAAATCCTTCATTATATGTATTAGTACATCCTGAAGATAAGCCGATTAATAATATTATGAACTTTGACCCTTGGAGAAATTACAAAGGGGATAATATTATTAGATATGGAGACACTAGATGATAATAGATGATCTACCGTTTTATAAAATTAAAAAAACAGAAGAAACGCACGAGTTTATTCAAGATGAATTAAAAATGTTTCGACTTTTAAAAAACAAGTTAGGAAAAGATTGGAAGTATTATGATAATGTTAGCAATCCTGTTGTAACAACTACAAATAAGTTAGGATATAGAAGTAAAACAGTATTTCCAACAGACAATTATTATATAGCAATTGGTTGTAGTAATACGTTTGGATCTTACTTACATGAAGAAGATCGTTACTCAAATCTAGTTGAAGAAAATACTGGTACTCCAGTAATTAATTTAGGAGTACCGGGAATTGGACCACATATGATATTTTTAAATCTAATGAAATTAAAATACTCAAAATATCCGCAACCTAAAGCAATATTCATACAATGGCCTGAACATCTAAGATTTGAACTAGTTAGACTTAACAAAGATCCAGTTAGAATAAGACCGTCACCACGAAATGCAATAGATTCAAACACTCTTTCAAAAGATAGTATACTTCGATCACAGGCATATGCATATCTGATAACAAAATCAGGAACTTTAGAAAATCATGCAAGAATAGCATTTGATAGTGTACATGCTATTTACAACGATACATTGATTGTAGACTTTACACTAGACTCTGCCAATGCAGAATTTTACGGAGTTAAAGAAATAGAAAGAATAGATAAAGCACGAGATAACCAACACTCTGGAACAAAAACTAACAAACGTGTAGCTGATTTTATTTTGGATAAATTATAGATGTACAATTATACAGATATTCGATCAATACACTTAGAAGTTACACAAAACTGTCAAGCGGCCTGCCCTATGTGCGATCGTAACTGTAACGGTGAAGGTGTTAATCCTCATATCAATTTAGACGAACTTAAATTAGCAGATTGTAAACGTATCTTTACTCCTACATTTATTCAGCAACTAGATACAATGTACATGTGTGGTAACTTGGGTGATCCTATTGTTGCTAAAGATACTTTAGAAATATTCAAATACTTTAGAGAAAGTAATCCTAATATATGGTTAAGCATGAATACAAACGCAGGAGCAAGAGATGAAGTATGGTGGGCTGAACTTGCACAAACATTTGGACGTATGGGTGCAGTTATATTTTCAGTTGATGGATTAGAAGATACTAACCATCTATATAGACAAGGTGTAAATTGGAAAGCAGTAGAACGTAGTATGGATGCCTTTATAGAATCCGGAGGCAGAGCTAGATGGGATTTTTTAATATTTGAACACAATCAACATCAAGTCGAAGAGGCAAGAGCATTAAGCGAACAAAAAGGTTTTGAAAAATTTGTAGCAAAAAAGACAGGACGATTTATTACACAAGATAGTAAAAAGAAAGAGTCACACCAAGCAGTTAGTCGCAAAGGAAAAGAAACTACAGAACTTAAAAAGCCAGATGCGAAATATCAAAACAAAGCAATAAAGAAGCAAGATGTAATTATTAATAAGTATGGTAGTATGGACGCTTACTATGATGCCGCACCAATAGTATGTAAAGTTGCAAAGGAAAATAGTTTGTATATTACAGCAGAAGGACTGGCATTACCATGTTGTTGGACAGCTGGTAGAATGTACAAATGGTGGCATAAAGATCCTAAGGTAGAACAAATATGGGATTTTATTCCTGACAAGACAGCATTAGATGCACGTAAAGGACTTAGTAAAGTTTTTGATACAGGTATATTTGATCGTATACAGGACAGTTGGTCGAAGTCTAGTTGTAGTGATGGCAAGTTAAAGGTATGTGCTATGAAGTGTGGTGCAGAGTTTGATCCGTTTGCAGAGCAGTTTAAGTAAGGGTGAAAAATATGGATTGGTTAAAATTAGTAGAAAGTACACAACATTGCCAACGTAATTGGGATTTTGAAAAAACAATTCCCGACGGGACAATTGACTGGTTGTTTGACATAGGCTATGCAATGCCAACAAAACAAAATCAACCATCGGTACAAATTGTTGCATTTAAATCTAGGTCATCTATTTCTTTAATGTCAGAAATGGCGTATGAACCAAAAAACGAATCACCAAACTCAGGAAAAATAAACAATCCCCAAACCAATGCACCTTTATTGTTTGCGTTTATCAAACGCAAAGACTTATTACTACACTCTTCTGGATCAACTATTGATACAGAAATAGGATTAACTTCTGGAGCAATAGCATTAGCGGCAAACAGCATAGGATTAAAAACAGGATTTTGTGCGTGTATTAATGATAAAGGCGATATATCTAAAAAATTAAAAAAGCTATTGTCCAGCAAAAATATTAAAATTAAAGAAATAAGATTATTATTAGGTGTTGGATATCCTAAAGAAGGATGGCCATCAAATCAATCAGAAAGCACTATGTTTCCTAGCTATAGTAAAGATGCTAACAAACATTACCCTAACTTTTTGCCAGACATAGAAAAGAAGATTATATTATGATGGATCTTTCAAAATTAGAAAAAGTTGAATTAGAAATTACAAGTGACTGTAATGCGGCGTGTCCAGGGTGTGCTAGAACAAGACCAGCTAAAGAAGGAACACTTGAAATTAACCATATTGGACTCGATGATTTAATAAGATTATTTCCTCCTGGTGATTATGACGGTGTAGAGTTTAAATTTTGTGGAGTATTAGGAGATCCTGCAATACATCCACAGTTTGCTGACATGTTAGAATACCTTTTAGAAAATGGAGGTAGGTGTAGTATTAGTACTAACGGTGCTGTCGGCACAGCAGACATGTGGCGTAGATTAGGAACAATGTGTAACAAATATCAAAAAAGATTTCATTTACATTGGTGTATAGACGGACATGAACAAACAAATCATATTTACAGAGTCAATACAAAATGGAAAATATTAGAAAGAAATATGAATGCTTTTGTAGAAACTGTAGGAGAATATGTATATCGAGCAAAATGGGTGTTTATTGTTTTTGATCATAATGAGCATGAACTTGAAGCGGCTAGACAACATGCAAAACGTTTAGGATTTAATTTTGCAACTCGCACAGGTATGCGTAACAGCTATAATAATTGGGTAGCTGAATTAGGCAAAAAAAATAATAAAGAGAAAAAAGTTATTACAACTACAGGAAAAAAAGAACATACTAAAGTAGAACAAGTTAGAGAACTTGATAAGTTTATTGCTAAAGAAAATAAAACTAAAGAAGAGTCGTTAGCAGTTACAAGAACTATTCGATGCAAGTTTATACACGAAAATGAAATTTTTATTGGAGCTAACTTAGACATGTGGCCTTGTTGCTTTCTTGCAGATTGGGGTAGAAAGAATAAAGATGGCATGTTAGATAAACTAGCTGAATATGGAACAGGTTGGAATAATCTAAAAACACAATCAATAACACAAGTAATGCAACACCCTTGGTTTGATAAAATTTTAGCAGATAGTTGGGATCCTACTCACAACAAACACCTTTCAAGATGTATTAGAACATGTGCATATAATAAAGCATATCATAATGAACTTAATACTGAAAAATACGAAAAGAAAAAGGCTTAATATGAGTTGGCCAGTAACTATCGAAAATGTTGTTAAAATGCAAATGGAAATAACAAATTATTGTCAAGCACGTTGTCCTGAATGTGCTAGAGAAAAGTTTTACGATGATGCCTTTATAAAATATCATAACACTCAAACTTCTCCTTATAGATTTGAACTAAACAATAAATTTGTAACACTCGAACAATTTAAAAGTTGGTTTAATAAAGACAACTGGAAAAATCTTGAATTAATTGATTTTTGCGGTAATTATGATGAACCAACTACTAACCCTGATATAATTAAAATAATAAAATGGATACTTGATAGTAAGATTTTCAATCCAAATTTACAAGTGAATATTGCAACAAATGGCGGTACACGTAGTACAAAGTTTTGGGCCGAATTAGCTAGTTTATGCAAATATAAAACTCCAAGAGATAAAACAAGATTAAGAGTAATTTGGGGAATAGACGGATTAGAAGATACTAATCATTTATATAGAAGAAATGTTAACTGGACTAAACTACAAGATAATTTTAGATCTTTTATTTCTAACGGAGGATATGCATATTGGCAGTTTATTTACTTTAAGCATAACGAGCATCAAGCAGAAGAAGTTAAACAGCGTAGTATAAAAGAAAACTTTGCAGGAATAAAATGGAGAGGTGGCCATTCAAGAGATTATCAACTTGGAAATATTAAACCTTCAGACAAAGGAAAATTTCAAAAAACTATAGGACATGATACTATACCTAAGTTTGAAATAAAATGTAAGGCTATTGATAGACCAGAATATCACGGACTATCTACAGGATTATATGTAACACACCATGGCTGGGTAATTCCTTGTTGTTGGTGGGGGACTGAAGTAGAGCTTTCTAAAATGTGGGAAACATACGGAAAAGAATATGACTCAGAAAGTCATAAATTAAATGGTAGTAATAGTTTCCAAGAAATATTAGATTCAGGATGGTTTTCAAATCTGCACAATTACATATTATCAAAACAACCACCAACATGCGTATCACATTGTAAAGAAAATATTCTTGGTGCAATATTTACTGAGAAAAATTAATGAACCAGCTAGAATTAACTGCGTATATATTTAGGATAAGTACAGTATGAGTGAGAAAACTAAACTTCCATCAGAAACTTTTTGCTTATTGCCTTGGGTGCATTTAAGTACACGACCAGACGGAAGTATGCGTGTATGTTGTACAGCAAACGCAAGTAGTGTAGGTCCTACTAATGATAAAGAACACGGAGGTCAAGTAGGTATACTTAAAACCGACGACGGAAAGCCTAACAACTTAAATGTAAGTGACTTTGAAACAGCTTGGAATAGCGATTACATGAAGAATGTAAGACTACAGATGCTTAACGGAGAAAAGCCTCCTAGTTGTTTAAAGTGCTATAAAGAAGAAGCGGCAGGACATAGAAGTAAACGTCAGTGGGAAACACACTATTGGGGGCAAAGAGTTGATCTTGATAAAATACTAGCAGATACACAACCTGACGGAGAAGTACCGCCTAACTTAGCATACATCGATTTACGTTTTGGCACTAAATGTCAACTTGCATGTGTTATGTGTTCACCACATGATAGTTCGGGTTGGATTAAAGACTATAAAAAAATATTTCCAGATGTAAAAAATGAATCACTAAAAGAAATTATGCAATGGAATGATAAAGGTAGCACTAATGGCAGTAGTTATAATTGGCACAAACAGAATCCTACATTTTGGAAACAGTTTTACGAACAGATGCCTAGTATGCAACAGATCTATTTTGCAGGAGGCGAAAGTCTTATTATTGAAGAACACTACGAAATACTTGAACATGCAATTAAAATGGGTTACGCAAAAGATTTAGAATTACGTTATAATTCAAATGGCGTTGAATGGCGTGAAGATTTATTTGACCTGTGGAAAGAATTCAAACTAGTACGTTTTCATTATTCAATAGATAGTATTAAAGAAATGAATGATTATATACGCTATCCTAGCGATTGGGCAAACCAAGTAAAAACGTTTCATAGGTTAGATAACGAAACTAGCGACAATGTTGAAGTTACTATTGCATGTGCAGTACAAGCATTAAACGTTTACTACTTACCAGATTTTATACAATGGAAGCTAGAACAAAAATTTAAAAAAGTTAACATGTGGCCGTTTGGTGCAGGAGGAATTAGTCAGCATTTTGTATATTGGCCTGCACACTTAAATGTTAAGAGTTTACCAGCAGACTTTAAGGCTAAATGCAGAGCAAAGTACGAAGCATGGTATCCTTGGTGGGAGTCTAACTGGGAACTAGGATTACCAAGTTGGCACAAAGGTAAAGTGGATTATGAGCAGTGGCGTAGTGCTGAGTATGGCATTAAGCGACTTAATGGAATACTAAGTTTTATGGAAAGTGAAGATTGGAGTCAACGGTTACCTGAGATGAAAGAATTTTTAGGACTGTGTGATAAACAACGTAAAAATAGTTTTAGTGCAACGTTTCCTGAAATGAAGGATATTTTTGATGGCCTTTGATACTGTAGACTTACTGACAGGAAATGTTTTTCAAGTTACTTGGGATCTTGGTCGTAGGTGTAATTATGATTGTACTTACTGTCCAGTTACACGACACGATAACTTTAGTCCTCACGCAACATTAGATCAGTTAAAATCAAACGTAGATTTTTTATTTGAATATATTGATACGTATATGCAGTATAGGGATTTTAAAGAAACAAGTATATCGTTTACAGGAGGCGAGCCTACAGTAAATCCAGATTTTATTCCTTTTATTGATTACTTAAAAGAAGAATATAATAATAGATACAAAACTAAATGGAATGCTGGATTTTCTCTTACTAGCAATGGCGCAATGGGACCAAAAATTGCACAAGCAGTAATAGATAAGATGAGTTTTGTTACTATAAGTTATCATACAGAAGCAGATGAAAAATTAAAAAAACAAATTCGATCTAGGATACAACAGTTCCACGAAGCAACAAAAAGTTCATTACCAGCTGATCCTAATGCTAAAAAATATTTTCAATTTAAAGTTAATGTAATGTTCCATGCTCAATATTTTGATGAGTGTAAGGAGTTATGTAAATGGTTAGACGAGCTAGGTGTATGGTATGTACCAAGAATTATTGGCGAAGAAAAAGATAGTAAGCCTAGTTTTGCACACAAGTATACTGAAGACCAACTAGATTATATGAAAAATTATTGGAAATATAAAGAAGAAGGACTTAATGCTGATAAGTTAAGTGCAGTAGGAGAACAAACTTCTGAAAAGAAAAAACTAGGATTAACAGCAGGACGACCTTGCTGTGGCGGAAGAGAAATGTGTCTTAGCTCAGGTGATACTAGTAAAAAAAGTACATTTGTTAATATGCGAGAATTTAAAGGTTGGAGCTGTAGTGTAAATTGGTTCTTCTTACACTTAGAACAACAAACAGATCAAGTATTCCATCATCAAACATGTCAAGCTATGTTTGGAGGGTTTAGAGGTGCTATTGGAAAAATTAGCGAAGGTGATAGGATTGTTAGAAGTTTAAAAAGAAGACTAGAAACAAAAACAATGCCTACTATTATTTGTCCTAAACATACATGCGGTTGCGGATTATGTGCTCCAAAGAGTAAATTTAAAGACAAATATTTAAAAACTTGTTCAACACATTTTGATATAGGGGTATTAAGTGACAGAGTATAATTGTCTAGAATCTATTAATAGTCTATATGTTCAAAAAACACCTTCTGGATACGTAAATAAACCGTGTTGTGTATGGGAGGACATTGAACCACTTACCTATAGCAAAAATATCGATCAACTATTAGATAATGCCGCAATAAATGAAATTAGAGAAGCATTCAAAGGAGACTGGAAACGTCCTGAATGTAACGGATGTATAGTAAACGAATCAATGGGCAAATCTAGCAAACGTACCCGTGGATTAGTAAGAGGTGCTGATAAAGGTATTGTCAAATGGGATCTTCGTCCGGGGCATACATGCAACTTAAAATGTGCAATGTGTAATCCTTGGAATAGTAGTAAATGGTACGAAGATCTTAATGTATATAAAGCATATAATCTTAAATATCCTATAGGATCATCGTTAGAGAGAACAAGTAGAGAAAGTCTTGACTGGGATTGGATATACAGTCAATGTATTGACAAAGCCGAAATGATTTATATTGCAGGCGGTGAGCCGTTTTATATGAAACCTGTACAAACTTTTCTTGAAAAACTATCTCAACATGATTGGAATCGCAAACACACAATAATACAAATTCAAACTAACGGAGTAAGCAACACAGATAAGTTTTTAAAAATTTTAAGTAAGTTTGAAAGGTTAGAATTTAGTATTAGTATTGACGGCTGGGGTAGAGTTAATGAAATAATTAGATTTCCTACAAACCATAAAGTGCTTGTTCAAAATATTAAACAGCTTATGGCACTAAAAACAAACAATTTGTTTTTTAATCTTACAGTTCAATGTATGAATCTTCCTAACGTAGATAAAACACTTACTAAGTTAAAAGAAATATGGAATGGAAAATATGAAATACATAATCTTACTAGGCCAAAACATTTGAGTATTAACTGTTTAAAGCCTGTAGTGATTAGACAAGTTAAACGTACTACTCAAGTTCCTGAGTTAAAAACGTTTTTAAAGTCTTATGAATATAATGCAGAACAAAATATAAAAATGAAAGAATACTTATTAGCTTTAGATGAAGCTAGAGGAACAAATAGTCAAGAAGTATTACCGTGGTGTTTTAAATAATGTGGTCAACTAATACATTAGAATGGATTGATATTGAACTTACAAGTTTTTGTAACATTCGTTGCAAAGGTTGTTTTCGTGTGATATCTGACCATGCTGATCAAATACTAAACAAGACTTATTTAGATCTTGATACTATTAAAGAAAAATTTCAAAAAGAAATATTTCCTAATATTAAGATTATTAATTTTTGCGGTAGCGTTGATGAGCCATGTAGCCATCCTCAGTTTCATGATATAATAGAACATTTTGCAGACTGGAATGCACATATTAATATTGCTACAAATGGAAGTCTACGTACAACAAAATGGTGGGAGAAGTTAGCAAGTGTACTTCCGTCAAATCATAAAGTAACATGGGGCATAGATGGTAGTGATGAACTTAGTGAAGTGTATAGAGAAGGCTCAAGTTTTAAAAAAGTACAACAAAACTTTAGAGCATTTATTGCCGCCGGCGGTAGAGCTGATTGGCAGTTTATTAGTTTTGAGCATAATGAACATCAATTAGAAACTGCAAGGCAAATGGCCAAAGACGAAGGATTTCAAAAATTTAAAACTATTATAAGTCATAGAAAAGATGTTGGCGGAGTAAAACATAAAAAAGTGGAAGTGGAAGAATCTAATTGTATTAGCTGTAAGTATGCTAATCAAAAGAGAATATTTGTAAACCATATGGGCAATGTAATACCTTGTTGTCATTTAAATAGTAAGATGTTAGAGTATCCTGTTAGTGGTAATAAGAAAGATAGATTTGAAGATATACTAGAAGATGAAAAATACATGGAAGATATTAATCTTAAAAACGTAAGTATTGAACAAGCAATCAATGGAAAAGTTTGGACAGCTATTAAAAACAGTTGGGAATCAAACAATAGAATACCAAGATGTGAACAAGTGTGCAAAGAAAATAAACAGGATAAGTTTATAAAGGAAAAATTATGATATTTAAAAATAGCCAACAAGATTTTGAATTAAATTTAGATAACTCAATTAAAAAAGTATCGTATAAAGTTTCAGGTGGTGCTGATAGTGCTATAGTAGGATATATGCTTAGTAAGTATGTATCAGAACAACGTCCTGATATTAAAATTTATCCAGTAACAATAATACATCCTAACAAGCCCTTTCAAGAAATTTATTCAAAACGTGTTTTAAATTTTTTAAAAGAAGAATTTGGTAATATTTTCGGAGAGCATTATATTGATACTTGTAAGGATAATGATGACTACAGAGACTCACAAAAAAGAATAATTGCAAAATTACGTCAAGAACATGAAATTGGAGCAAGATTTGCAGGTATAACTGCTAATCCTCCGCCCGAAGTTTATAGTACTTTTTTAGATTTTAAAGGAAAGGTAGCTGATCCACCTGAAGATCCAAGAGATAGAGTAGCAAATAAAAAACCACAATTTCAATATGATGCGTATCTTCCGTTAGTTAACGTAGATAAAAAAGGTGTTGCTGAATATTATGATACGTTTAATGTTAGAGATACCCTATATCCGTTAACTAGAAGTTGCGAAGCATTTGATAAATGGAAAGGATATGATATTAATAATCATTGTAAGAGTTGCTGGTTTTGTCAAGAAAGATTTTGGGGATTTGGAAGCTACACTTGACAGGCAAAATAAAAGGTGCTATAATTAAATATGAATAATGATTTAAAATGGAGTAATTATGATTTTTCTAAAATACCTTTCGAGGATATTGTCTCGGTGGGTCAACGAACACTCTTATATCGCGACCTCTTTAGCGTTAGCTGGCTTCTTGGTCGCTTTTGTAATTACCGTTGCAGTTATTGTTGGCCATACGCCAGATCAAATAAAAAAGATCACAGGCCAACAGAGCTATGTCTTTCTACGATCGATGAGATAAAGAGGCAAGCACGTGGTAATGGTTATAACAGTTTTCATTTTAGCTTATCTGGCGGCGAGCCTACTTTTCACCCTGGTTACTTGGACATTCTACGTCATCTTGCTGATGATGTTCCTAATACTAATTACACTAGTATACATATGACGTCAAACTGTTCACGTAAGATGAACTGGTTTGAAAAATATGTAGAATACGCAAAGCCCTTTCATAGAGCAAGTATTACAGCAAGTTTGCATACTGAACATGTAAACAACCCTGTAAAGATGCAAGAGTTTGCTGACAAACTTATATTCTGTCAAGAACATGATGTGCAAGTTACTATTAATATGGTTATGGTACCAGACTGGTTTGATAGAGATTGGGACAATGCATTATTCTTTCATGAGCAAGGTATCAATGTTACACTAAAGCCGATGAGTGATCCAACAGCAAGTTTTGTTGTAGAAGGATATACAAAAGAAAATTTACAAAAATTATACAACGGTATGCCTCAACGTGCATACACAGAAAGTAAACGCAAGTGGGCAGGACGTCCCAAAGCAACTTGGAAAAAATGGTCAGAGTTTAATACTACAGAATCTATTCCTCCGCATTTCCAAATAGAAATGGAAGATTCAAAGGGTGATAAGTATTATATGGATCAAGCAGAACGTTTTAATGCTTTTGAATTTAATAAATTTAAAGGTTGGAACTGCAATGCAGGTTACAGCGGCATAATTATACGTGAACCAGATGGCAGTATTAAACGTAGCTACAGTTGTCGAGATGTACCATTAGGAAATATTGAAACAGGATTCAAGTTATTTGATAAACCTATGCCTTGTATTACTGATAGTTGTGTATCAAGTGCTGATAGTAAAATACCTAAAAGGAAACTTTAATGGAATTTAAAGATGTAATAGAATCAAGGGAAAATACTTTTACTTGGGATTACACTAAGGAAGTAGATGTACAACTTATAAAAGATGCAATGTATGATGCTTATATGCAGGCACCTACAAAAAATTTGAAATATCCGTTTACTATTAAATGTATAAAAAATGATGATTTAGAACGCAGAAAAGAAATAATGACTATTTGTCATCGCAATGATATCCATACTATTGAAACTGATACCGGAAATCCTCAAGTACTTGCACCTTACTTAATTGGATTTTCACAAAGAGATGTTAATATAGCAGAAGAACAATATCAACCTAATAATAGAGATGGCAAAGCCAATTATGATTATTTAGAATTTGGTATCCAAGCTACATTTATAATGTTGTCATTACAAAATAGAGGACTTAATACAGGTATTACTCAAAACTGTTGTCATGACTCGAAAAGATGTGCAGAGTTATTTGGAGTTAATAGACCAATATGTCTAATACTAGGTGTAGGATATGCAACTAATGATCTAGAATACTTAGATCCTAGAACAGGTGCTATGAAAAGTGTACCTTACGATAGAAACAACATAGATAAGGTTTACAACAGACCCAAGTTTGAAGAAGTTTATCAAGTAGAGGAGAAATAAATGGATTTGAAGAAAACAGATAAAGACGGAAATGAGTTAAATTTAACACCAAAAGCTAACCGTTCACAATCGGACTATTATAGCTATTGGAAGAATGATCCTGCAAGTTTGGAACCTACAGCAGAAGATATCAAGTGTGAACTACAATTACAAGCACTTGGAGACTTTGAATTATTACATTTTCCGTTTGACTCTAAATTATTCGAAAAGCAAATACAAGAACAAAGTTTTGTTCCTTATCTTAGACGAGAAGGTATAAGCAATGATAGAGAAGGTTTACTATTAGTAGGCTTAGAAGGTGACAAACCAACAGACAGTTTGAGTAGACCAGAGGCAATTAAACGTGCAGGTCGTATGCTATACGAAAAAGATTTTAAATATCCAACACAAGCATATAGAGACTTAACTAGTATACACCCTATTTTAGATTACTGGGGAGAGCTAGGACGCACAATGATTATTAGAAGTAACAAAGGTGGATGGTTCCCTCCTCATAGAGATAGTCCTCATCTAGTAAGAGACTGTTTTAGAGTAGTTACATTTTTAGGTAGTCAATCAGGAATGAATAGTTATGAATGGTGGCTTGGCGATAATAGGCAGACTATTGTAGCTAATAAAACTTATTTTGTTGATACAAGAAAAGTACATAGAACACATAGTTGGGACGATGATAGTTTACATTTAATTTTAAATATTCCTAAAACTTGGGAAAATGTTATGAAACTAATGAGTTGTGTAGAACACTACTAATGCGTACACTAGAACAAATACAAAAAATAAAACAAGGACAAAGCGATCCTTATTCAATAAGAGATGTAGTAGACGTTAATAGTCTATACAAGTACTATGCACTTAATGAAGAACAAGCAATACAGAAAAATACAGGACCTAAGGTACTAAAAGTAGATCCTAATGAGAAAGTATTTGAATCTTTAATTACATCTTTAAAGCAACAAGTGGGCGAGTTTGATATTAGATACATACATTACTTTGATGTTACAGACCCACATATTATACACAATGACGACGAATTTGATTATCCTAACTGTTATAAAGCATTTACTATTCCTTTGCGTATATACGGTAATAGTAACAATGTTAAACTAATTATTTTCGATCAATACTACTATGGCGGTCCTGCTAAGTTTGTTAATGGTAGTGATATGTCTGGATATCCTGTACACTATAATAACTTTTTAACTGACTACAAAGATATAGAAGGACAGTCAGTAGCAGGATTAAATGATATTGAACTTGGTTATCTAACTCATTTGCAATCTAATTGGTTAAAAGGATTAAGCATTAATAAAATGCTAGATTGGCGAATCGGAGATGCACTATGCTTCGATAGTTTAGCATTACATTGTAGTTCTGATTTCAGAAGTAAAGGAATAGAACGTAAGATTGGGTTAAGTATATTTACAACTAGAGATTGATGATGAATTGGTATAAAAGATATAAGGCAGATATGCCAAAAGATTTTAAACAAATATGTGAGGATTATACAAAAAAATATAGTCCTGAACCTGCGTATAGATATAAATCTGTCGAAGATTCAAGTATGTGGACCATACCGCCCCTTGGTGAAAATAGGGTAAGACTAGATGTTCCCGAATCAGCTCAGATAAATCATGTTATTAAATATGTTTCAAACGTTACAGAACTAAATCTAGAACATGATATGCCCTTTACATGTATCTGGCGGTTCGACGATGATTTCAAAAAATGCCCTGTACATATAGATAACGGAGGCGAACATACTGGATCTATAGTAACTTGCATATCTGGGAAGTTCAAACTACATTTACATGAGCAAGAGGATAATGATAGTCCTATAATTGAAACTATTGATATAGATGAAACAACTTTAATAGCATTAAACAATACTAAATTCCCTCATAGTGTTGAAGGGAAAGGTGATTTAGTTGTGTTTGGTCCTGACAAAAAACTTAAACCAGAGGAATATTTTGCAAATGAATAATTGGTGCAAAACATGGGAGCAGGATATATCTAAATATGATTTAGCAAAATACATTAATCAACGCATGACGTCATCAGATGGTTCTTGGTGGAACTTATATGAAGAAAAAGAAGATTTTGACGAGTATACTGCTGAGCTTAGAAAAGAACTAGAACATAAAGTAAATGATAAATTAGTTTATATGGGAGTCTGGGATTACTACCCTGGATATGTAGATGATTTAGGTCCACATATAGATAATGGTGGTAAAGAAAATGCAGTTATTTTTGTTGTACCTAAAGGTGAATTGACAGTTACTTTGCATAATACAGACACAAAACAAGTTATAGAATCGAAAAAAATATCTGGAAATACAGCAATGGCATTACATCATACAAAATTTATGCATGATATTAAAGGTCAAGGGTTATTAGTTGTATTTGGTATTAGTAAGAATTTTAATGCTGAAGAATATTTTAGTGAGGATGTTACATCATGATAAAAGATCTAGCTGAATATGTTGACGTAAATCCGCATACAGATTTACTTAAAAAACTTTATAAATTTTGCGAAGCAGACTTTAACACGTTTGGCAAGACGCAGTGGCATAGTTTTGCTTTAGAACATAGAGAAGGTGGCGACACAAAATACCTTGAAAGTTTTGAACCTATACTTACTATTCATAAAGCAGTACATCCAGATATGCAAAAACGTTCAACTGGTTTTAATCTAAGCACAAGCACACAGCATGACTTGTATGCACACACAGATATCGATCTTGGACAAGAACACCCAAACTATTACAATCTAGTTATACCTGTGTATGGCGAAAGCACTATTGAATATTTTGAAACAAATGAAGATGAAATACAGTATGGAACTAGGAACGGCAAACCAGATCTTAATTGTCATGGTGAAATTTATTATCACGAATTTAAGAATAGAACATACGAAGGATATGAAGAATTTTTACAAGAACGCAAATTTGCTGAATGTAAAATAGATAAGCCATTGTTAATAGACACAAACACAATGCATCGTGTTACAGTCCAGGAAGCACCGAGAGTTGCTTGGGTAACTAGATGGCGAAATATACCAAAGGAAATAGATTTTTACACATTCAAAGATATGGTTGAATCTATTCTAAAATAGGAGGGAATATGCATAAAAAAGATTTACCAACAATAGCTGATCTAGGGTTAGACGTTAATCTAGATAAATTAAGAGCAGAAACAGATAAACTTGCAGAAAAGTTTGTTGATGTACGTACTGCAAATCCGATGCTATGTATGAATCACGAAGATTTAGTAAAAGATGTATACGACAACTTTGAACAAATAAACCTTACTACGCCAAGTGAAATTTTACCACACACAGCCAGCATTAAGGAGCGTCTAAGACGCCGAGAAGAACACTTGTATAATGTACCTACTGAAGATTATCCAGGCAGTTACTTTGAAGAAATAGTAACACAATGCAAAGCACCAGCAAGTCGTATTAGAATTACAAAGTTAGCACCAGGTAAGATGATTCCATGGCATGTTGATTATGATGTAAATTATGCAGTACGTTGTATTGTTCCTGTATACGGTGGTAGTAATGTAGTAAATCTATTTAAAAGAGATGGTAAGCTAGAAGCATATAATTTAACAGATGGCACAGCAAATTTTCTTAATATAGGATATCCTCATGCAGTTGTTAATATGAGTGATAAGCCACGTATAGCATTAATGTTTAGTTTGGACGGAACAGATGACATCGCAAGTTTATAATTATAATGATACAGAATTAAAAGACCTTGTAAAGAAAATACAAACACAAGGACTGTCAATACATCACGAGCAACAGTTTACTGAAGCACAAATTATAGAATTCTTTAAACGTATAGGCGAGTGCGAAGCACCTGGATTGTTTATGAATCCTAAAGAGCATCCAGAATTATTTTTAGTTTCTGATCGTAAAGATGAGCAAGGAAACAAACTAGGAATGTTTGGCGGCGGAGAATTAGGTTGGCATTCAAATGGTAACAGTAGACACTTGATAGATAAAATATTAATTGCTCTCTATTGTATAAAAGGAGATGTCAATACAACTTTAAGTATTTGTAACACTAGTGATCCTTTTTACGACTTATCAAAAGACGAACAAGAGTATTGGCGTAGTATTACTATTCGTCTTAAGTTTCAAAATGATACAATGTACCATCTTGATGATGACGATCCTGAATTAGAATTTATGAGTAAAAATAAAGGAAGTATTAGACCACTAGTAGGACAACACCCACATACAGGTGCCGACTATTTTTACTTTCCTTATCATTTTATAATAAAAGCATGGGAAGGAAAAACGCAAGTTGATCATGAAAAGATAGTAGAAAAATTAAAACCTATTATTTTCAAAAGTAAATACCAACGCCATCACATATTCCAAGAAGGCGATTTATTAATGATGGATCAATTCACAACACTACATAGGCGCACACCTGTAATGGGTGATAGATTGCTATGGAGAGTGGCTTGCGACTATAAAAGAGTATGCAATTAGAAATTAAAAAACAACTAAGAAAAAATGCTTACATAGATGTCCCTTGCCATAAAGATGTTTTAAATGTATTAAAAAAACAATTAGTCAGCGACACATATTTTAAACGTGGCAGTGGTGAAGCAACAAAAGAATTCGAATCAGTAGAAACGCAACATAGAGAATGGGTTAAAGATATTATTGATCTATCTGATTTTAAGTTTTGTTATTTTACATATGGTGCTACTGATGCAATACATCATTGGCAACTTACAGAGAAAAGACCTTGGCAGAAACTAGAAGGTGAATATGAATATGCAGAAACTATAGGAACAAAACCTACTGTTTGTTGTGATGTGCCAGGACAATATATGAATGAGCAAGGTCGTTCTGCTTTAGGAAGAATAGTAGATCCTAATAAGCCTATGTTTTTAAGTATACCATCTGCGGCTGACGGAAATTACTTTAATGTTGAATTAAAAAGGCAACTTGAATGTCCAGTAATATTAGATTGCACATATGTAAGCTCAACAGACAAACAAAGAATAAATGTGCCAAAAAATACAGAACAAGTATTTTTTAGTTTTTCAAAAGGATTCGGATTAGTAGGTGAACGTTTAGGTTTAGTTTACACAAAGGAACCACATGCTTCATTACACTTGTTAAAAGAATTTGAAAATTGGAATTACACTGGTGTCGGAACAATGCAATTGATAATGAAAAATTTTGCTGTTGATGAGATGTGGAATAGGCACAGAGATAAACAAGTACAAATATGCAAGGATTACGATCTTTCAGCTTCAGATTGTTTTTATATTGCTACAAGCAGAGATAAATTTTGGACACGTAGAAGACGTATGCGTTGGAATGATACTGCTAGAATATGCATAACAAGTTTATTTGGCGATTATCTATAGGAGAGTATAATGATAGAAAAACAAATATTAGATTACACAGATGACGACTTTCAAAAATTAGTTGCAAAAATTGTTAACAACGGAAGTGCAGTATTACATGATCAAGATTTAACAAGACAACAACTTGCTGAAGTTTGTGCAAGAATGGGAGAAGTTGAAGAATTAGACTATTTTATGAATCCTAAAGATTCGCCACAAATTAGCATTGTGTCTGGAGCAATCAAGGATGGTAAAGCTATTGGTATGTTTGGTCCTACTGAACTAGAATGGCATGCTAACGGTACAGGCAGATATAATTTTAAAGAAATTTGTGTAGGCTTGTATTGCGAAACAGAATGTGTTGACACAGTACTTTCTATTGTTGACCAGTGTAAAGCATTTGAAGAATTATCTAAAGAAGATAAAGAATATTATCGTAATATAGATATACATCTTAATAATGAAAAAGGAGTAGCACCGCCTATTTGGAGAGATGACGGTGTTTATTCTAAAGCATATCAAACAGCAGGAGAAGAAAATTTTAGACAAGGAAAAGAGTTCTATAATGAAACTATAGATAGACGTCCTCTTGTTGCAAAACATCCTGTAAGCGGTAGAGAATACTTATACCCAATGTTTATATATTTGCACAAAGCATATTATAAAGATGGAAAACCTTTAGAAAATTTTGATTCCTTTAAATCCAAATTATATGCTGATATCACTCGTTCAAAATATATGTTTCATCATGTGTTTAGGAAAGGCGACTTATTGTTTATGGATCAGCTAACAACAAGCCATAGAAGATCTGCTATAAAAAATAAAGAAAGACAGTTGTGGAGAACTGCATTTGATTATTCAAAAGCAGTAATTGATTACACTCCGGTAGTATTTGAATGAAATTAATAGGAATAAGTTTTAGTCACGCAGAAAATAGTTTACAAACTAGAGGTTTGGAATTACTTAGACAACGGTCAGAAGAGAGTGTTACCGGAGTAGGTGATAATACAGAACCTATGCGTTTATATAGTATGACAGATTTTAACATGCCAGTTTGTAATAGTAACAAAAGTGACGGCAATGTTCCTGAAAGTGTTGAAAAGTTTATTAGTGTACTTGAAGAAGCTGATGTATTAGTATTTGCAATTAGTGAAGCAACTAGCCACTATAGTGCTGGTTTTAAAAATGCAATGGATTGGATGGTTGTTAAATCAAAATTTAACGCTAAATTAGGTACAGATTATGCTATTACACGTAAACCTATATTTGTAGTAACATTTACACCTACTGTAAAAGAACCAAATGGTGCAAGACACTTTGATATGACTAAGCAATTACTAGAAAAGCTAGGAGGAGAGGTAATTAAGAGCCATGTAATAAATGACGCTTGGAAAACCGTCATTCCGGGGCGTACAAGCACGGTTTATGAGCTATTTAATGACATTATTGCATTTCTGAGCTTTTATATGCCCGATGCACCAAGTACACACACAAAAGACGATAATAGCAGTTTAAGATGGTTAAACGACTATAACGACTGGGATAGGAAATGGAAGTACGAATGGAAACCTATACATAAGGTTAACGGTATGCCATGGCCAAGAATACCAACAGAAATAACAGATTCAGATAACGAAGTTCCTTTAAAAGAAGATTATAAATTGCGTAGTATGGATTATCTTGATACACCAGAAGCTAGGCCTATATTTGACAAGCAGGCTGATATTATTATTGAGAATAATATTAAAGGCATAGTTGATGTTGGTTGTAGAATAGGTATTATAAACGATATACTACACGAACGTGGATATACAGATTACAAATACATGGGCTTTGATACTAGTCCACAACCTATTGCATATGTAAAAGAAGTTTGGAAAGACTATGATAATATTGAATATAGGTGTGCAAGTATGTATAACGAAAAAGATATTAAAGTAGAATTTGATGTTGATTGTGTTATATGGAGTGGAGTATTACTGTATGATCCAGATAACCATATGGAGTTGTTTAAGAAATTAACAGTTGATATGTACAATGCTAAACACGCCATTATACAAGAACCTTGTAAAGAACAAGATCCTAAAAAGTTTTTAAAAAATATGAAATTACAAACTATTGAAGACGACTTAGAATTATATGCAGGAATCTATTCAGACTATGATGAATGGACTATTGATGCTGACGTATTCTCTGGACGTAGGAAGATTGCACACGTATGGATTTAAAAATTATTCCTTATATTATAGACGGACAAGAAAATAAAAACTTAGACGTCAACACACTTACCCAAGGAAGAGTTGGCATACAAAAAATGCAAGACGAGTGCGGAAGTGATAGGCTTTCTGAAAATTACACTAAATGGCTTAAACTAGATACTATGTCTATGTATTGTATTGTTTGGGATAAAGAAAATGATCAACCTGTAATGGCAACAGGTGCACAACATATGAGTGATAATTGTTGTAGACTTTTTAGTAGATATTATTTGTTCGAAGCATATAGAACAAAGCATAGTGATAATTTATATGCAAAAGTAGATGATTTCAAAACAGATATGTATATGTTAGATACACTAAAAGAAAAGTATAAGTTATTCTTTTGGAGTCGTGACAAAGGTACTGGATTTTTTAAACGTATCAAAAATGCTAGATCAGATGTTTTTGATAATTGGACTATACATAATCAACCTGTAGAAATACTTTGGAAAAACAATATACAAGGTATAATATATACAGGTGATATCAGCTATATAAGCGAAATAAAGGCGTCTTAAACGCAGTTAAACACCTATATAATAGCATTTACAAGCAATGTGTACAAACACCCCATAACTGTACTAAACACAGTTTAAGACCCTTTTAGGACTTAACAAACAGCTTTTCAGCTATCCAACCAGCAGTATCCCACTTGTGTAATCTTACTTTGCGGAAATTTTTATGATGCTGTCTATGGTATCCTTCACCTGCAATAAAAAAGTTAAGCCACGGAACATCTGCTCCACCTTCAACTTTATGTCCTACAGTATTAAGTAAGCCAAATCCTATTTTAGCAAATATAAACGGCACTACACAAAACGCAATCCAAAAGTATGGGTTAATAAGGAAACTAATAATATTCACAGCTATTAAAATTTTAAGCCAATGTTTATGGCAAAATACAAGTCTTGGATTAGCATATAAATCACGTGCATACTTCATTGGAATTTTAGGAATATCCCACGTAGTTAGAAGTACTTTCCAATAGCCTACATGCTTGGCCGCATGCGGATCATGTTCGGTATCGCTATGAGCATGGTGCATTCTATGACTAGCAATCCACCCAATTGGTGTACGAATACAAGCTACCATTAGCATAGCTAAGCCAATAGTTTCAAACCATACTGGAACTTTAAATTGTTTATGACAGTAGTATCTATGAAGTAATATACTTGCACCCCAGTGACTGATCACTTGGCTCCATAAAATACCTATAAATATCGCGATTAAAATTTCCATTTGTACTCCTACAAATGTATTTATTTCTAAATAAGGGTGGATTAAATTAAGTTGGCCCAGGCGCCTGCTTCGTAGCCTTGGAATTTATTATCTGTGGTATTATATATAATCATACCGTTAGCTGGTGTAAGGGCATTACGTTGAGTAGTTGTCATATTACCTAGTAACAGTTCTTTTGCATCACTAATTTTTATATTACCATAAACCTCTAGTGTTGCCGCTGGTTCTCTTACCCAACCATCGTATCCACTACCACCTGCTTCTCCGCATACTTGTAATTTACCATTGTTCCAAATTTGAACAAACTTAGTATTGTCTGCTGATGTACCTGCTGTCGGATCAGGGAAAAATATTTGATATTGTTTAGTTGTATCTATACTCCAAATTGATTTATTACCTGCACCTTCATCGTATGCAACAGATATTTTAGCTAATTGTGTGGTATCTGAAATAGTTGATGCTGAAGTTCTTTTGTATACTGTTGCGGCAAATGCATCTACTTTTTGAATTGTTTGTCCTGTTCCAGTTATGTTTGCAGTAGCAGTAAGATTAGCACCAGTTACGTTTGCAGTGGTATTAATGTCTGCTGTAGAGTTAAGTGTTGTAGTAGTATTAATTGTACCTTTAAATGTACCTGTGGCAGTTTGATCTATTTCACCTTTAAACTTACCAAAAATACTATCGTTTACACCATCTACAAGTACAGTACTACTATCGCCAAATACACTACCAGTCATATCGCCGTCGAATGTACCTGTGTGTGCACCTTGTGATGCACCTATTAATGAACCTGTTACAGTACCTGTTACGTTACCTACTAAGTTACCTACAATGTTTCCTGAACTTAATATGGATGTAGTATTAATTGGACCTACAATTTGACCGTTAATTGCGTCAACAAGGAGTGTGGAGTCGTCTGAATAAATGTTGCCACGAACGTCTAATGCAGGGTTGGAAGTTGCGGCCCAATTCGAACCGTTGTATACTAATAAATCGTCTTTTGTAGGAGAAATATTTTGTACGTTATTAAGTGATTCTAATGTTGCAGAGCCACCAACACCGCCAACTTGAACACCACCTTGTGTAGTACCGTCACCTACAAAAACTTCTTTAGTATCTGTAGAATATACTAGTTCACCTTCGATAGGTGTATATGCTGTCCTTTGCGAATTTGTACCGCGTTTTAAACGTAAAGTACCCATGTATTAACTCCTAATTCTTATTGCTACATGTATTTATATCAAAACTACTAAAATTATTTGTTAGGTTTCTTCATAAAAGCAGTAGTTCTTTTCTGCACATCTCGCTTTACTTTAGCTGTATTTAAGCGAAAATCAACATGTAGGATTTCATTACCGTACTCTGCGAACAAGTCTTTTATGGTCTGATCTAGGTTAGTTCCTGTACTACGTTTAGCATTACAATCAACTTCCCAGATACGACCTTGCTTAAACTCAATACGAAGAGAGCTTAGATAGTCTAAAGGAATCGTTTTAATATCGACGTCTTTAAATACCTCAGGCCAGTGTTCAACTATTTCTTTAGGAAGCTGTCGTTTTGGCACTTGACTTACTTTTCTTTGTAGTCGGCACTAGCTCTTCAGCCTGTGCTCTTAATGCCTTTGCTTCTTTGTATAGTCTATCTGCCTGTGATCTATAAGATGCCGCTAATTGATCATCTGTTAGCACTTCATTTGAAGATGCTTGTAGAGGAATATCAGCCGCTTGTGCTTCTGCTAAAACATCGGCTCCACTCTTAGGTGCCGGAGTTTCGTATACACTTCCTGCTTCTTGTACTGTCGTATCTTTGCCTAAATCGTTTGGATCTTTCAATGCTAGTTCTGCAATAGTAACACCTTTTTGATCTGCAATAATTTGATTAAGTTCATCTAATCCTAATACTGTTTGATTGTTTGGTGTCATTTCAATTTCACTATGAGGAACTTTTGTAAGTTTTCCTGATGTATGAAATCTAGCTAACATATTAGCACCGTCACCTAATTTAGTTCTTGCCATTACTTCAGCAAACTCAAATGCATTCTGTGCTGGGTTTCCTTCCACAGTACTAATTAAAGTATCGTGGTCTGCATCAGCTAAAGATGCAGTATCAACAACCAATGCATGTTTAGCTTCTTTATCTCCAGGAATAACTCTATAAGCAACTACTACCTTACGGTGATTGCTTTTTAGCCTTCCTACGTGTTTTATCTCGGCCATTATTTCTTCTCCGTTGATTCGGCTTCTTTTGGAGCATTTGCGGCTTTAGCGGCTTCGTCAGCGGCCTTTACCTGCTCTAAGAACGAATCTAATTTATTATACGTTGTACCAACGGCTTGTAATTCGTTAGCTTTAAACGCACCACGTTGTGTTGCAACGTCGATAATTGATCTAATTACACCTAGATCTTGTACAGTCAATTCCACTGGGGCAGTAGTTGGTGCTTCAGTTGCAGTTGCAGTTGCACCTTCAACTGTCTTAGGGGCTTCTTGTTTTACTTCTTCAGACATATGTTTCACTCCTTATGTATTATATATGTACTTTATATTTACTTGTATTTTAAATGTGGACACGCCAAAACGAAATATGATAGTTCTTTTGGATCCTCAAATCCGACTCTCATAGTTTGATCTACTGTGCTAGTATTAGTTAATCCTACAGTTTTAGCAATGTAATACCTGTTTTTAAGGTTGTTAAATATCCATTTATCAAGTGCTTTTTCTAAATTATATGTAAACGGTAAATCTACACATTCAAGATGTGAAGGTTGGAAATTTAGCCTTCTTATACCTAAAAAGTCTTTGGGATTTACCTTAGTTTTTAACATATAATCCTTTAAGCCGCTTCTTCGTAATGTGCAGTTATACCAAATGGTGCCTGCAAGTTTTTATCGTGATGTCCGTGTACAATGAATACTGTTTCACAATAATTTTCTTCACCCCATTGTCCGAATGGATAACCATCTGTAAACATAATAAACTTCTTAGGAACAATATCATTTTCTTTCATATATTCCCAATTGGCCATAAATTCTGTTCCGCCACCGCCTATTAATTGATACTCTGCTAATCTCTCACCGCCATGTGCAGTAAACTCTTGTTCGTTGTATACCTTTGTATCAAAGCACCATACCTTAATATTGTAGTCTGTATACTCGTCCATAATTCCTTGAACTTCGCTTAAGAAGTCTTTTCCTTGTTCGTTACTTATTGATCCTGACATATCAATTCCACATACTATATCAATAGTTTCTTCAAAGTCCATACCTGGAAGTATTGCACCAGTATGCCAACCTTTACGTGAAGGTCGACTAAATGTAAAATCGTTTCTTATTGTAGATTGTATTTGCTGACGTAATATTTCACGCCAGTTCATTTTAGGCTCTGTAAGTTCCTTAATCATTCTATCAATTTCACCTGGAAGATTACCAGCACCTGCGGCTTGTGCCGCTGACATCATATTTTCTTTAATTTCGTCACGTATCTTTTTTAATTCTTCTTTAGTGTAAGTTGGACGACCTTCTCCGTCACCTTTACCTTTAGCATCTTTAGTTGGCTTACTTCCTTGCCCTGCTTTCTTTTTATCTTTATCACCAGAGTCTTCCCAGTCAACATGCTCGTCAAGTAATTGACCTAATTGCTCTAATTCTTCTTCATCATACTTTTGAAAAATATCATCGTATACTGCTTCTGATGACCACTGATCATATTTAAAATCTTGGAAGATTTTAATCATCTTAACAGGCTCACCAATTTTATCTCTAACTAATATATTGTTTACAATATAGTCACAAGCAATATTATAAATCATTGGATCTCTACCTTCACGTCTTATAATATGATCAAAGACACAATGTAAGATTTCGTGTGCAATAACAAACTCAATTTCTTTGTTGGATAATGCATTAAAAAATTGTGTATTGTAAAATAAATGTCTTCCGTCTGTAGCGGCAGTAGGACACCAATCATCACATGGTTTAACTATAAGTCTAGTAGCCATGTTACCAAAGAAAGGATGTCTAAGTAGTAATCCAACTCGTGCAACAATAATACGATCAGCTACATCTTCTCGCATTACTTTAAGTTCTTCTGGTGTTAATTCTACTGGTTCAAAACCTTTTATATCTATGCCCATAATTTGTACTCCTTCAGTGCCTTATTGTACTCTTACAGTATACTATCATATATAGCATATGTCAAGAAAATTGGACGTTTTTTTACGAAGATCGTCCAACTTCGGGCGTTTACGCCGTTTGTGCGGCTTGGATGTACTTACCGTACCTTTCATGGAATTCATCAAAACACTCAACCTCATCTGGGTCGATTGGTAAACTGTATTGGGTGAGGGCAAGTTTAATACCCATTACAACCAATTCTGTGTCAAAATTATCCATTGCAAAACGTAAAAAGTTATTAACTTTCGAATCAAACTTTTTATCGCCTTTATCGCAGGCACTTTTTAGTTCATAGCAAAGAGAGACTGTTAAGGAATACATGGCACTGATTTCTCTAGTCTCTGTTTTCTTAACCTTACCGTCTAAGATATCGGTTGGGTTAGGAAGTTTGCTTGCCACCTTACGGTGTGCCATAAACTTGACAGCAAGTCCTTCGCCGACTGAACCACTAACTAAATCAGTAGTGGTATTCTCGTCATCGTCATCCTCAAGTAATTCGGATACAAATGACCAAGAACGAGGTGTAGCAAATGAACGACTTGGACTTTTTGGATCAAAGTCATATAAGTCCTTCTTGCTAAAAGACAAGTAACCAACAACATCTTGGTGTTGATTGTTTTCTACTGCCCACTGAAACCAGTCATCAAAATCAACTGCAAGTTCCAAGTGAACGAATCTGTTCGCCAACGGAGCAGGCATTCTATAAGTAACACCTTTGTCAGCATCTCTATTACCTGCCGCTACAATAAGAACGTTGTCAGGTAATTTGTATTGTCCAATACGTCTGTTAAGTATTAGTTGGTATGCGGCCGCTTGTACAGCCGGAGCCGATGAATTCATTTCGTCTAAGAACAATACGATATAATCGAATTGTTTTGCAAATTCTTCTGTTGGAAGTTCTTGCGGTGGTGCCCACTTCATTGTATTATCGTTTGCCGCATAATATGGAATACCTTTAATATCTGTAGGTTCCCATAATGATAGTCTAATATCTATCAAATGCGAATTTTTTAGTGAGTCAGTAATTTGTCCAACAATGTCGGATTTACCAATACCTGGAGGTCCCCATAAAAATACTGGTCTTTGTTTTTTGAATGCCCTTAGAATGCTATTCTTTGCCTTATTAGGGCTAACGGTACGTAGTGCCATACTTTCCATTTTATATTCCTCTTCTGTTATCATTTATCAGTGCCATAGTTATTTCTAACTATGTATACATTATAGCACCAATTAGATAAAAGTCAACCTCTTTTTTACCAAAATCTAAGATTTATGTCGATTCATTGCTTTTACTAGTCCATATTTTCTTAAATCTCCGCTGAAAAGATGCAGTTCTACTGACTTCTTTTCGTCCGTAACAAAGATGCTATGTGGAGTAAGATAATATGGACAATCAATAAACTTGTCTAAAAAGATTACAGTTTGAGTTGTCATTTTGAAGTCTTTTGGAAAGGGTACTTCGTAAGTTTGTAAGTCTAGTTTATCTAAGATAAATTCAAATCCTTGCTCAGTTAACCTAAGTCCACTAGATCCTTTATCTCTTGTGTTCTGCCACCATAAAGGCATATATTCCTTTATAGTTGTTTCGTTTATACTAGTTCCTGTTTGTTTTAAGAAGATCTTAGTATATGTCTTTTTCCAGTTCATTCATCTATAACCAGTTCGCCATCCGTCAACTTATATACTTCAAAGTCTTTGCATTTAAACAGATCGTTTAGTTTTTTAGCTAAATTATGTGCATGTCCTGGGTTAGAAAATGATACCTTCTTATACTTAGGTCCTGGGTAGTTTGTAACTACGTTTGAAGATTTGAGGTTGAAAGGAACGCCCTGATAGAAAACTGCCCATATGGCTTCAGCTTTTAAGACCTGCTCACTTTTGTAAGTAGTCTTGTCTACGTTTTCTAATATGATTGTCGGTTTTGGTCTACTCATATGCGTAATTTCCTTTTATTAACTACGCATATATTTATCTCTTTTTGAAGTTATATTAGCAGTTTAGTCCCAATTGCTACCGCCCAGTTGTACTTGTATTACTTCATCAGATGCACCTTTAGACTCTTTTACGAGCTTTTCTAAACGCCCTTCTTGATTACTCATTACTATTCCTAATGCAAAAGCCAATTGTTTAGCTTGAGTCATAGGAAGTTTAATTTCTCTTTGATTACTTGCATCAGCACTTTTAACTTGCTGAATAAATGCTTGTATAGGAATAGTATTAATTGGTTCGTTTGTTTGCATCAGATAGTTCCTGTCTCATTGTAAATTCAGTTTTGAAAGGACCTTTGTAATCATACTTTTCTAATGTTACAAGTTTAGGGCAAAAACTTCTTACCCAGCCTTTATCAAAATGAATAATATAATAGCCTCCAGCATACAAGCTCTTAGACTTTTTACTTTTAGTAAACAACGGAAGTCTTTTTTGTACATTATACATAGTATTGTAAGGTGTACTAGAAGTTGCAAATCCGTGTATTTCTTTTGTTATAGGTTCAGAAGCAGATATTTTAGTTTTATTCCAACTAATACCTCCTAAGAACGTATTCACTTCTTTTTCGTTATTAAAAAATTCTGTACCTGTTGAACAACTATACATATATTTTTTGTCTTCTTGTTTAGATAATGTGCCTATTCTTTCACCATTATCTTCAACGATCCAAAACTTATTTTTTAAGATTGGCTTTGCCTTTATTGTCATATTGCCTCCTTGTATTTTGCATTTAGTGGGTCTGCATATAATTGTACGTTATCTGCAATTCTTTGCATATCATGTTTCGCACAAAATTTAAGTAATCTCATACCTACTTGTGTAACGTCTTTAGTAACCATAGCTTCTTCAATTACATCATTAATAATACTTCTAATATTACCAGGCTGTGCAGATAAGTCACAAAGTATAACATTACGGTTGTAGTCATCTAACACACGGTGTTCTTCACCATCATGATCAACCCAACGTTGTAGCATCATGTTATTCCAATTAAAGCCTTTAGTTTCTCTATCTTCAAATGCTTCTACTAAACCTACTTTATTCTTTGTGCCTTTAGTACGTACACCTGGATATGCAGAGAAAACATTATCACTAGTGTCGCCTCGCATACACTTTTCAAACAACATAAATTCAGGATTAGGTGCAGGCTTAGGTTCTCCTGTTTTCTTATCAATTACAGGCTGTTTTTTCTTGTCATCAAAGTAACCTTCATGTGTAATAATAGTATTACTAACACCATTATACTGCTTTACATTAGGTGCAATAAGTTGTGCAAAGTCTCCGTCAGTACTAATAATAACATGATTATCATTAGGATGTGCTTGTATGAAACCTGCAATAAGATCATCTGCTTCTAAGTTGTTATGTTGTAATACAGTACAGTTAGTCTTTTCTGTAACAAAGTTTTTAAACTCGTCAAACATTTCCCAGAACACAGTTTCTTCTTCTTGTTGCGATTCTGTCAATGCCGCACGAGCAACACTACGATTACGTTTGTAAGGCTCATAAAAGTCTTTACGCCAACTACGTCCTTCTAAACAAAATACAACATGACTGCCATCAAAGTCAGCCCATGCTTTCTTAATACCACCTAGTGTAATATGAAAAGCCATGCCTACCTTTGTGTCAAGGTCGCCACGTACTACGTGTCTTGCACGGAAAAAAGTGTTAGCAGTATCTACTAAAATATATGTCATGTGATCGCCTTATAGTTCATTATATATAGATTATACATTAATTCATACAATTTGTCAAGACACTTTGGTTTTATTTTTTTCAATTGTTGTAGTTTCAATGAATCCTGCTCCTCTTTCAGGATCTTCACCTTCTTCTTGGAGCATTTGTGCAATAACAGTTTTAAACCAACCGTCTACTATTTCTTCATTTGTTTCGCCTGTATATCCTGCATCAAGAAGTTTTTCAACAAATTCGTTATTCCAGTCAAGTTCAAAAAATCCGTTACGGATATTGTCTGGATTAACTTGTGTATCTAGCACTCCTACCCAAGGTTCTCCTTTAGCAGTTGCTTCTTCTTTTTCTTTTGCAAGGACTTCTCTACGTAATTCTTCAGAAGTTTTCTTTACTTCTTTAGAATCTTCAACAATCTTAGGTGTAATACCTAATGCCTGTTTCATTTTATCCCAATTACTCATATTAGTCCTTTCTTCCTTAGTTCTTCATCTAAGTTTTCTTTATCTATTGGTGCCTTCATTGCCTTTTCATGTTGTTCGTTTTCATATTGTCTTTTTACTTCTTGCATTTCTGTTAAAGGATCATCATACCCTTTATCTTCTACTTTATTTTTAAACCAGCTTGTTATATAGTTCCACATATTAAGTTCCTATTGCATTACCAAACAAGTATACATGTACTCTTGCCGCAACATTATATCCTCTTTGAAATGCCATTTTCGCAACATCACCTGCTGTCGCACTTTGTTCTTCTTCTCTTGCACCAACAGGCATAACCCATATAGGCCAATCAACACCTTGTGCTTTAAATTGTTCTACAACAGATTCCATTTCATCCCATTGTTGTTGTTCACTACCTACAACAAACTTTAACTGTCCTTTATCAGAAAGATCTGCATACTCACCTACTACCTCTGGTATGATTGCTTTTTTTGCAGTTTCTCCTGCTACTGTC
>MDSV01229410.1_pt1 | contig 48873 bp, 23 predicted proteins | sample 810851 | NCBI WGS metagenome assembly MDSV01 (sample SAMN05326640, study PRJNA326480) | marine metagenome | isolation source: seawater | place: Atlantic Ocean: North East | collected 2012
AGTGGAAGACGTGCCGGAACAGGAGCTGGTACTTGGTCAGCGCCTTGCGGCTCAGCACCAGCGACGTCGGCCAGGGCGCGCGGTACTCCAGCGTGAACGCGTCCATGCCCGTCATCGCGCCCGCGGATTCGGCGGCGAAAACGTCGGCGTCTTCGCGGTTCGTCGCGGAGTCTTCGCGCGCGCCCGAAAAGGGCGCGCCCTCGGCGCCCGCCGCGCTTTTTGAAGACTGGATCGCGAGCAGCTGCGCGATGATCCCCCGCCTCTCCAGCGCGCACGTCACGCGGTCGGCGTGCGGGTCGCTCGCGGCGGTGGACACCTTCAGCGACAGCTCCAGCATGCTCTGCAGGCGCTCGACGCTGACGTCCAGCGCGGGGCGCGCCAGCTCGGCGCCGGCGATGTCCACGAAGTGCACGAGGAAGTCGCCCTGGCGCAGCAGGAAATACTTCTTCAAACCGCGCAGCCGCGCGCGCAAGTCGCCGTCGTCAAGCACCGCGCGAAGCAGCCCCGCGGAGGCGTGCTCGAACGCGCGCTCGATCCGCCCCGCCATCTCGTCGCCGTCGCGCCCCGTCGCGAACGCGTCCAGCGCGACGCGCCCCAGCCCGTCCTCGGGCCGCGGGGGCGTCGCGAAATCCGCGCCCGCCGCGCTCGCGAATGGCTCCGACGCGCGCGCCGCGTCCGCGCGTGTCGCCCGCGCCTCCTCCGCGCGCGCGCCGAGCTTTCGCGCCGCGCGCGTCGGCCTCCAAGACTCGCGCGCGGCGTCAATGTACTTACCGGTGGTGAGCGCCTTCCTGGCGAGCGCGCCGGTGAGGAACCGCGGCGTCTCCGCGCGCAGCGAGTAGCGCCGATCCCAGTACTTGGCGTTGTACTCGTCCGCGAGCGACTCCTTTCGCAGCGCGCGCCGCTCGACGACGAGGAACTCGTCGTAGGGGTCGTCCACCACGCCCTCGTACACCCAGCGCTCGACCGCGCGCACGTACGGGCGGGACGCCGCGCCGAGCAGACGCAGCGTGAGCGCGCGCGCGCTCGGGTCGCCCGCGTGCGCGGCGGCGTCCGCGTGCAGCGCATTCAGCAAGCCGGCGCCGCGCAAATCCCCCGCGCGAACCTTTCGCGCCGTCGCGGCGAGCGTCGCCAGCGCGCCCGCCGCCGGGCGCGCGTAGAACAAGAGGCTCTGCAGCGACAGCCTCCCGGCGTTTCGCTGGTGCTCCAGCTGCGCGACCATCACGCGCCAGTCGTGCAGCATCTCCTCCATCTCCGCCGCCAGCGCGTGGCGCACCAGCCCGCCCGCGAACGACGTCTCGGCCTCCTCGCAAAACGCCGCCGCCGCGAACGCGGACGCGCACAACGGGAGCGCCTCACGCGCCAGAGCGTGGAGCGAGCCCTCCAAGCCGGGCTCGATCTCGAACACCACGTCGCCGTGCCACGACGACGAAGCACGACCGACGCGACCGACACCCAAAAGGTGTCGCTTTTCTTCGTCCGCGCGGTCCGCGACGGAGGGCGCGTCTTCGCCGTCGCCGCGCGGGCGCGCGGCGACGAACCGACCGTCGACGCCGAGCGCGGCGTACAGCAGGTCGTCCACCACCAGAAGCTCCTGGCACGCCGCCGAGTACTCGCGCAGGGGCTTGCCCGGCGCGAGAAAGGCGCCGCCGCCGGGAGCTTCGCGACGCGCGCCCGTGAGTCTCTTACGGCGGCGCGTCCACTCCGGAAGCCGCGGGAAGTCCACGCCCTCCGCGAGCGCGCGCGCCGCCGGCGCGTCGTCGTCTTCGTCTTCGCCGTCCGAAACGATACGAGTAAACAGTCGCGCGCCCGCGCCGCCGATGTCGAGCGCGCGCACGCGCGCGCGCGTCTCGGCCGCGTCGCCGTCGCTCGCGTCCCGCTCCTCCGCGAAATCGTCGCGCGGCGCGAGCGGTTCCGCGCCCGCGCCGGGCGACTCCGCCTCGCTCGCCAGCGGGTTGGTCTGGAACGAGAACCCGTCCACGGGCAGGGACGAGACGTCCGCGGCCGTCACCTCGGACACCGCCGCGTTCTCGGACATGGCGTACGCGGTCGGCGACGCCGCCGCGCGCGTCTCGCTCGGGCGCGGCGCGGTGACCGCCGCGAGCAAGTCGGGGTCGCCCGCGATCTTCGCCACGACCGCGAGGTACTTGTCCACCTCCCTGACCCGCATCGCCTTGAGCCTCGCGTAGTGCGCGGCGAACGCCTCGGGGTCGGGCGCCGAAGCGGCCAGCGCCTTCTGCGACTGCTGCACGGACACCTTAGTGACGTCGTACGGCGAGATCATCTTGGAGAGCATCGCCACGGACGCGGTCGCCAGGCCCTCCGCGCTGCGCCCGCCCCCCACGCCGAGCTCGGCGGTCAGGCGCGAGACGAGCGACGTGAGCTTCGCCTTGAGCGCGGGGTCGGGCTCGGGCTTGGCGCTGGAAGACGCCATGATGAGCGCCCGAGTGCCTGCACGCGCGCGCGCGGACCCGGGGACCCGAGGACCTCGCGCGCCGGTGGGAAGAGCACCGCCACGACGTCCGTCGTTGTGCGAGATCGAGAGGAGCAGTTTGGTTTTCGTATTTTTAAAACGCGGCTCCATGAGCGATGCAGCGATAAATCGGTCTCGCTTCTCGACGGTCGCTTCCCATCGAAGCGAAACGCCTCGCGCGCACGTTTTGCTTCGCCGCGTCTTCGACACCAAGTTGACGAGCGGCTTTTTCTCGCGAGCCAGCCGGGGCGAAGTAATAAGCCGGAAACCGCCACGCGGAGACCCTCTTTCGAACCGCACCGTAGCGGCTTCACCCTATCTAGCAACATGGTGCGTGCGCATCCTACCCTTTCTTCCCTCGGCGCGGAGGCTGCCCGTTTTCGCGGCGGCCGAGGACGCTCGCGTCGCCCTCCGGGCGCGTCTGCCGTCCTCAAGTCTTTCGGCGTGGCGATGGACGCCGGTGAGCCGACGCGCGATCCCGAGTGCGGCTCGGCGACGCGGGCGGCCGGCGCGACTCGAGGCACGCGGCGAGGACGCACGGCGCACTCGACGAGGATGTCTCGTCGCCCGCCCGCGGTCTTCGCGGCGGCATCCGCAGTCCGAGGTGGCGTCGGCGACCGTCGTCCTTCGCCGGCCGTGGCGTGAAAAACCTCGCGACTCGCAGCCTCGGGCAGGCGGAAGCGATTCGCCCGACCGCGCGCGGGAGCCCGGCGCGGCCTCGACCGTGCGCGAGCGTCGTCCGTGGTCGCACGCGCGGCGAACCCACCGAAGACATCGCTGCCGCCCTCGACGGCGGCGCCGCGTCGCTGCGGTGACGCGCCGCGGCCGCGACGCCGCGCCCGCGCACCCGCGGTTTCTAGGGTTTATCGCGACGCGTCTCATTCTCTCGCGACGTCGCGTCCCTGACCGATCGATCGCCCTCCGCCCCTTCTCGCCTCCCTCGCGCTTCTTTCGTCGCGTCGCAGGGGATCGACATCGAGGCTGGTGGGCGCAACAAGGTCAAGCACCGCACGGCGCCCAAGTCCGAGAACGTGTACCTGCGCCTCCTCGTGAAGCTTTACCGCTTCTTGGCGCGCCGCACGGACGCCGACTTCAACAAGACGGTGTTGAAGCGCCTGTTCATGTCCAAGATCAACCGGCCCCCGCTCTCGCTCTCCAAGCTCGCGAAGTTCATGAAGGACAAGGGCGCGGGCAAGACCGCGGCGATCGTCGGCACGGTGACGGATGACTCGCGCATGTTCGAGGTTCCCGCGCTGAAGGTGTGCGCGCTGCGCTTCACGGAGACGGCGCGCGCGCGCATCCTCAAGGCTGGCGGCGAGTGCATGACCTTCGACCAGCTCGCGCTCGCCGCGCCCACCGGCGACAACGTCGTGCTCCTGCGCGGCCCCAAGTCGCACCGCGAGGCGGTCAAGCACTTCGGCGCGCCCGGCGTGCCCGGGTCGCACGCCAAGCCCTACGTGCGCCACAAGGGGCGCAAGTTCGAAAAGGCTCGCGGTCGCCGCAAGTCGCGCGGCTACAAGGCGTGAGAGGCGCGTCGCGGAACTTTTTGGCTGGGGAGGGTCTTCCGCAGGGAAGGTTCGACACGAACGGGCGGTCGCGTGTGTAATGAAAGCGATCGTGAACTCGAAGGATGAAAGGCGAGAGAGGTGGCGCCGCGAGCGCCGACGCGCCTTTTTGATGTTTCGCTTTTGGGGTTTTTCGAGACTGCCAGCGCGCTCGCCTCCGGCCGTCGCTGGCATCGATAGTCGATACTCTAACTAACTTTGAGCTGGTCTCCGAATCCTGTCAGCCTGTGCCGCTGCACTTTTTCCACCCGGTTCTGCTTCATGTTGACATTCATCCCGTCGTCGTTCCGCAGCCCTCAAGGCGCCGGCGCGCATTACCTCCGCGCACACATGCCCCCCGCCGCGAAGAAGCGCAAGCAGAGCGCGGCCGGCGGCGACACGCCGTCGTCGTCCAAGGGCAAGGCCCCTGCTCCGCCGCCCGACCCCGCCACCGCCGCCGCCGCCGACGGTTCCGACGAGGACTCGGACTTCGACCGCGCGTCTCTGGACGATGCCGAGGACGACCTCGAGGGCCTGGTTGGCGAGGTCCTGAACGGCGAGATCGACGACGCGGACGCGGCGAACGGCGCGAGCCACAGCGCGGTAGACGTGCTCCGCTCGGGGTTCGATCCGATCGTCTTGGAGGATATGCGCGGCGAGGACGCGTGCGACGACGGCCACGCGCTCGCCGAGGCTGGCGACGCGGAGGCGCTGATGCGTTGGCTCGTCGCCCCCGCGGATCTGGACGACTTCATGCGGCACACCTGGGAAAGGCGCGCGATGTACGTCAGTCGCAACGAAAACAAGAACTACTACGCCGGGTTGCTGAGCAAGGACATCATCGACGCGTGGCTCAAGGCGGGGAAGATGCGCTACGGCGTCAACGTCGACGTCACGAGTTACGCGGACGGGACTCGCCGGACGCACAACTTGAACGACGACGGTTCGGGCGGCGTCGACTCGGCGACGGACGAGACGGGCGTCGCGGACGCCGCGACGGTGTGGCGCCGCTTCGAGGAGGAGAAGTGCTCGCTGCGCGTCCTGCACCCGCAGAGGTGGCGCGACCCGCTCTGGAAGCAGCTCGCGGCGATGGAGACGTTCTGGAAGTGCAGCACCGGGTGCAACGCCTACCTGACCCCGCCGGACTCGCAGGGCTTCTCGCCGCACTTCGACGACATAGACGCGTTCGTGCTGCAGCTCGAGGGCAAGAAGCTGTGGAAGGTGTACCCGCCGCGCTCGGAGCGCGAGATGCTGCCGCGGTACTCCTCCCCGAACTTCCAGCAGGGCGGAATAGGCGAGCCCGTGCTGGAGGCGGTGCTCGAGCCCGGCGACCTGCTCTACATGCCGCGCGGCACCGTGCACCAGGCGAGCTGCGTGCCCGGCGCGCACAGCCTGCACGTCACCGTCAGCACGAACCAGTTCAACACCTGGGCGGACGTGCTCGAGCTCGCGCTCCCGCAGGCCATGCAGGCGGCGGTCGAGGACGTGCCCGCGCTGCGGCGGTGTCCGCCTCCAGACCTTCTCGACGCGCTCGGCGTCGCGCGCGCGGGGGACCCGGAGCCGGACGCGGAGGATTCCGGCGCCGATTCCGCCGACGACGGGCGAAAGAGTCGCCGCGAGGCGCTGCTCGGCGTGCTCACGGAGCTCGCTGGCGCGGTGATGCGGCGGCTCCCCTTCGACGACGCCGCAGACCAGCTCGGGCGGAGGCTGATGCGCCAGAGGCTCCCCCCGCCCCCCTCGCACCTCTCGGCGCCAAAGTCTCTCTGCGGCGCGAAAGCCGCCGACGCGGTGACTGGGACGTCGGCGGTGCGGCTGATGGCGGAGAGCGCCGCGCGGCTGGCGGTGGAGGACGGCGCCGTCGCGGTGTACCACCCGTTCGCGAACGGGCGTCTGTACCACATGGAGGGCGGCGAGGACGAGGACGCGGAGGAACCGGAGGACGAGGAGGAACCGGGCGCGTTGCGTTTCGACCCCGAAGCCGGTCCTGCGCTGGAGGTTTTAGTACACGGCGAGGACGCCGCCGAAGGCGGCGTCGTCGTCGCGGATTTGCCGCTGGACCCGGAGGAGCGCCGCGTGGCGCTCGTCAAGCGGCTGGTCGCCGCAGGCGTGCTCGCCGTGGTGCGGTAGGGCGAGGCGAACGGCGACGACAGAGAGGCGCGGAAGCGTGTTTTTTTTTTGGACACGAGTTTGCCCGTGGTCGAGCGTCTGTGTTTTTACGAGACTACATAGTACTACCGGATACGGTCCGTTCGTCGTCTCGCCTTCATCGTTTCGCCCGCGCCTCCGCCTCGGCGGCGCGCATCGCGTCGCGGCGGCGCGTGATCTCGGTGCGCGGCTGCTCGCCCGCGCCGCCGTGGAAGTTCCACGCCTTGAGCCTCCAGCCGGCGTGGTACCCCGCGGCGAGCGCGGAGATGCCGTCCACTAGCCACACCGCGGCGAGGTACAGGAAGAACGTCGCCGTGAGCGCGCCGAAGGCGAACCCGTCGACGTACCGCGCGCCCGTCGCTGCGTCCGTGCCCAGGAACAGCGAGAGCATCACGCCCCACCCGGCGAGCGCGCACCCCCAGGTGGACCCGGTGATCCAGATCACGTCGCGCGTGTACAGCGCGCGCGGCACCATCAGCGCGTTCCCCAGCATCGCCAGCAGCGGCGACCAGACGCTCAGGCCCGCCAGCGTCGCCGGCCGCGAGAAGTTCGCCGCGAGCTGCGCGACGGGCATCGTCATGAACAGGAGCGTCGCCGTCCACCCGCTCAGCCGCCCCCAGGCGGTGGCCAGCGCCGACGGCAGCAGGTTGAGCCGCCCCAGAACCACCAGCCCCAGGCCCGCGCATCCCCCTATGAGCCCGGGGGCGAAGCCCAGCTTCGCCGCCACCTCCGCCGGCAGAAGGCTCTGCAGGGCAACCTGCGGCAGCGCCGCAAGGCCCACCACGCCGAGCGCGCCCTGGTAGAAGCTCCAAAGCGTGTTCCCGAAGTCGCCGAAAAAAACCCGCGCCTTGGCGAAAAACGCGTCGCCGTAAAACGCGTCTCCGTCGTCGAGACTTTCGTCGAAGGAGTCGAAGGAGCCGGAGCGCGATATGTCGCACTGCACGTTCCCCACGCACGGCACGCCGTTCTCGTCCACCGGCCCGCACTTGCCGAGCAGCCGCGCGAGCGAGACGGCGACGCCCGCCACGACGGCGGCGGCGGCGGCGAGGAAGGGCGGCGCGGGGATGTGCCCCGCGGCGCAGATCTGCGTGAGCAAGGACGCCGTCGCGCAGACGCCCACGCCCTGCACGACGGACGCGGAGAGCTCGCCTTTGTCCGTGAAGTACGACAGGAGCAGCAGGTTGCCGATCAAACCCGCGACCTGGCCTTGCCAGGCGATGGCGGCGAGCGCCTCCGGCCGCCCGGCGGCGATGAGGCTGGCGTTCTTCGCGATCTGCGGCGCGGTCAGGAACAGAAACGGCACCGTCGCCGCGCTCGCCGCGGACATCGTCACCTGGCTCCACCTCCGGCGCGTCAGCGTGACCCACGTGGGAATGCGCGCGTCCGTGAACTCGGCGACGTCGTCGTCGTACGCGGGGAACCCCTCGTCGTACGAGTCCTCCTTGTCGGCCGAGGCGAAGGAAAACGACACAGACTCCAGCTTCTCCGTCGAGCGCGCGCGCCGACGGAGATTCGACGGAGATTCGCTCGATCGCGCCGGGGGCGCCTCTGACGACGTGGTGTCGTCGCCCACCTCTTTCGCGCCGTTCGCTGTGGACGCGCGGGTCACCACACATCGTCCGCGGTCCTGCGGCGAGGCCGATGCCGCTGATGCCGCCGCCGCCGCGGACGCCGCGGAGGCGCGCGGCGAGCTCGGGGCGTCGAAGTGCGCGACGTGCCGCCTCGCCGCGGGCGGCAGGAGGATGCTGTGGTGCGCGAGGCGACACCGCGCGTGCGTCGGGGGGTTGTGGTGCGGCTGGTGGCCGGTATTGATCGAGGGAAGATGTCCTCGCGCGCCCGCGTGCCCCACGGCGTTCAAGGCGGTCGCTCCGGGTCCGTGCTGGTCCAGCGGTTGAAGGTGTTGTTGTTTCGCGTGATTCGCCCCGCCACGAGTGGTGGCCGCGCCGGGGACGTGGCTCACCAGCCGCGGCGCGCCGACGTTGAGCGCCGGCGCGGTCATCGCCCTATGCACTCGGCGCGCGCGAGCTCGGCACCCGCGGTCGCGCTCGGCCGTACGCACCCCGTGCCGCACGCTCTGACGAATCCAGCTGGATTCGGAAGTTCCGCGAGACACTTTTGCAAACTTACAGACTGATTACCATTCACCAAGACACCAACGCGGCCCATCGCGAAAATATCAGGCGCTTCGAAGAAATCGACGTGGCTTCCGAAACTCGCACGAGCGTGTGAAATGTGTTTGACGTCGACTCAGGCCTATTCCTTTCGCGACCGCGCGTCCGGGACGTCGCGTCTTCAACCGCCGGGTCTCTTCGCGCGCTCGCGCGCGCGCTTCGCCGCCGCGGTCTCCGCCGCGGCGGTCTCGAACGCGCGCACGAACGAGAAGAGCGCCTCCAGGGTCTCCTCCGGCGCGGCGCCCGGAGGCGCGGGTCCGAACTTCTCGCTCAACGCCTCAGTCGCCTCCCGCGCCTGCGCCTCCGCCGCGCGCGCGCGGCGCAGGCCCGCGCGCGCCTGCTCGAGGAACAGCTCCAGGGACCGCGCGAACTTCTTGCCGTACGCGGCATCCTTCCCCGTCGCGCTCGCCTCGGCCTCACGCGCGGCGCCGTCCACCGCGGCGGCCAGATCCGCCAGCCGCGCGGAAGCCAAGGCGAGCGACGCGTCGTCGTCGTCTCCCCGTTCGCCTCGGCGCGTCCCCGCCTCGGCGCGTTCGCGCGAAAGGCTTCCCTTCGCGCGCGGCGCCTCCGGGAGCTCCTCGCCGACCCGCAGCAGGTCCGGCGACTTCGCCGCGACGGTCTTCGCGAGGTGCCTGAGCAGGTTGCCGGTCGAGGCGGAGGGCGCCGCCAGGCGCGCGAGCGCGCCGGCGCGCCACCCCCCCGGCGCGAAGCGCGCGTACGTCTCGGCGTCCTCCTTTTTCGCATTCGGCGAACCCCCCTCCCCGCCCTCCGCCTCCTTGCGCAGGATGTCGCCGAGCGCCAGCGCGATCTCCGCGAGGCGGTCGAGCCGCTCGGACGCGGCCGCGCGCGTCGCGGCGCGCGCGACCGCGTCCAGGTCCCCCACGAGCGCGTCCAGCACCGGCGCGAAGGTCTCGCGCGTTGCCAGCGCGCGCGCCTTCTCCGCGGGGCGCCGCACCTCCAGCAGCGCCAGGAAGAATCGGTCCGCCGCGCCGGCGGCGTCGGCGCGCGCCTTGCGCACCGCGCCCGTGTCGGCGTCGACGTACGCCTGCCGGATCGCCACGAGGTCCACCGCGGAGGGGAACACCCGCGCGTCGCACAGCTCGCGCAGCGTCTTCGGCCAGTCCGCCACGCCGGCGCCGAGCGCGCCGGTGAGCAACGCGTCGCGCACCGCCGAGGCGTCGCCCACGCCCGCCGCGTTCAACACCAAACGCGTTTTGCTCGCAACGCGCGGTGGGAGCACCGAGCGCTCCTCGGCGCGCGCGCGGCGGCGCTCTTCCCGCGGAGCGGCGCCGGCGACACCGGCGCCGCTCGAGGAGAGCTCGGGGTCCGCTCGGAGCGACGCGGACGACGCGAGAAGAGGCGGTCGAGAAGGCGTTTCATCAGGCGCTTCGGTCTGAACCGAAGCGAGTCTCTTCGGAGCGTCCTCCCGCGTCTCGCCGCGCGCCTCCTCCGCGAGTCGCTCTCGTGTCTTCTCGCCGCCGCCGGCGTCTTGTTTGTTTTTCGTCGCGTCAAGACGTCCTCCCTCCCCGCTCCGTCTCGAGACGCGTTCCGCTCGGTGTTCCGCTCGGTTCGGATACCCTAGATCCGCCTCCGAGGCGGACGTCGCGGTGTCCGAGTCCGAGGAGTGGAACCCGCCGCGGCGCATCGCGGCGAGCCGCATCGCGACGCGCCCGTCCAGGTCCGGGTCCGCGGCGCCCTCGCCGCCGCGCCGCGCGGGCAAAGCGGCGGCGGCGCGAGCCTCGCCGGCGCGGCGCCGCGCCGGTTTCTTCCGCTCTGAAAACGTTTCAGAGTCGGGACGCGCCTTCTGGAAACCCGCGCGGGGTTCGGGTTTGGGCATGGGCTCGGGCGTCGGTTTGGTCACGCCGATCATTCGCCCGCCCTCGTCCGAGCTCGTATCCAGGTTGGACGAGTCGTCGTGGCTCGGCGGGCGCGGCGCCGGCGGCGCCGCGCGGGCGCTCGACCGAGAGTCGCCGGGACCGCCGGGACCGAAGACGTCGGTTCGCGCGCCGCCGCCGGGAAATCCCGCCGCCGGGAAAAACGAGCCCCCGGCGTTTCCGTATGGCGTCGCCAGCATATACCTCTGGTGCGCGGCGAAGTGCGCCGCCGCGACCGCGTCCGCGCCCGGGAACGCGTAGGAAGGACCCATCCCCGCGTGGAAGGAATCGCCGTACAGCCCGGGGGCGCCCGAGACCGCGCCCCCGTACGGGCTCGCGGGGCTCCAAGCCGCCCCGGGCATCCCGGGGCCGTGCATCGCCGCGCCCGGGTGCGGGGGGTACGCGTGCCCGAACAGCAGCGGCGAGCCCGGCGGGACGAACCCCGCGGCGTGGGGATAGCCCGCGTGCCCCGGGTGGTGCGCGAACGCGTCGAGAGACGCCGCAGGCGACGCCACGGGCGCCACCGGCGGCGGCGGCGTCGGCGCGGCGGGCGCGCCTCGGTGCGCGACGGAGGGCGGCCTGGGGTCCCAGCCGGACGGCGACTCGCCGCTCCCCGCGGAGGATACCGAGTACGCGTCGCTCCTCCCCGAGTAGGTGGACCCGCCGTACGCGCTGTCGCTCCTCGGGCCCCTCGCGGAGCCGGGTGCGGAGACGCGCGAGTCGTCGGCGACGCCGTACCCTCCCGCGTCGCGGCCGACGCTCGTGCCCGGCCGCAGCGCCTCCGCGCGCCGCTCGCGGCGCTTGCGCCGCGCCATCTCGAGCATCTCCGGCGCGCTCAACGCCTCGCGCGCGGGCTCGTCCGGGTCCAGGCCCTCGTAGCAGCTCAGGCCGTGCACGTTGACGAGGCCGTCGTCTGCGCCGAGGCTCACCAGCCACCGCGCGAGGTCGTGGTAGCCGTACGCGAACGCGTAGTGCAGCGCCGTCTGCCCCGCGTTGGTCTGCGCGTTCAAAACGCCGTCGCGCGACGGCGGGTCGACGGCGTAGTCGGTGCGCTTCAACACGAGTTTGGCGGTTTTGCGCTGGTTGTTTTGCGCGGCGATGTGCAGCAGCGTCAAGCCGTTCGCGTCGCGCGCGCGCGGGTCCACGCCGCGGGCGAAAAGCGCGTCGAGCTCCTTCGCGCGACCGTGCCTCGAGCGCGAGAACGCCTCCACCAGGTCCTCGCCGCCGCCGGACGCGGCCGCGCGCGCCGTCGGCGGCGCGCGGGGCGTCGACGACGAAGCCGCCGCGAATGCGTCGATGTCCGCGGAATCCGTTTTTTCGCGCAAAGGACGCGCCGACGCGCTCGACGCGTTCGGTCCGCGGCGTTTCTCGTGAACACGGTCGTTTCTCGTCGCCGGCGCGTCCGCGAGCGCGGGCGGCGGGTTCTTCCCCGAACGCCGACGCGCGAACCGGGAGACGGCCCCGACGGGCTCGCGCGCGTTCCCGGTGGCGTCGCGCGAAACGGCGCTTCGGCCCCCGGCGCGCGGGGAGACCCCGCGCTCGTCCTCCGCCTCGGACGGCGACACGGCGAGCGCGACGTGTCCTTCGTTCGCCAGCGGCGGGTCGGACGCCATCGGCACGAACGCCGTCGCCGCCTCCGCGCCCGCGCGCGGGTCCGCGCCGGACCCGCCTCCCGCGTGGTAGTCCGGGAGTCGCGCGGGGGCGAAGGCATCGGGGCGCGGCGCGGAGGGCGGCGTCGGCGGCGGCGCGCTGCTCCCGAGGGAAGCGGGCGCGCGAGCCGCGCTCGGGCTGGGCGCATGCATCCGCTCCACGGCGTGCGCGCGCCTTGCGCGCGCGCAGAGCGTCTCCAGCGCGCCCGCCCAGAGCGCGGCGTCGCCGGCGTCGCCGCCGCGCAGATCGCACGACTCGGCGGTCGACTCGGCGACGAGCGAGAAACACTCCGAGGGCGGTCCCGCGCGTTTCGGGTCCGCGCGCGCGTGCGCTTCGAGCGCGCGCGTGGCGTGCCCGCGCGCCACCGCCTGAACCTCGTGCAGCAGCAGGCGCGAGCCGAGCGTCGGCGACGCCGCGTCCGCGGGGTCGCCCCACTGGAGCTCGCGGTCCGACGCGGCGACCCGGAAAAATCGCACACGAGGCGCGCCTTTCGCGTCGAACGGGAGCTTCGTCAGGAGCCCGCCCGCCCGCACGCGTCGCAGGTGGGACTCGGGAGCCTCCGTCCTTCCTCGTCCGATACCACCGGGCGAGGTCTGGTCGTCCCGCGACCGCCGCCGCTCGTCCGTGTCGCTCGGGTCCGACTCGAACAGGGGGTTCTTCGTCGAGTCCCCCGAACCGCCGGCGAGCGACAACGCACCGAAGCTCGCGCGGAATCCATCCTCCCCTCCGGGTGACGACTCCTCCATCATCGCGCCCACCCGGTCGCCCCAACGACCCTGAACGCCACCCCCGTCGCGCGCACACCAGTCGCCGCCTCCCCCGGGCGTCGACTCCGCGGCCGTGAGCTGTGCGGAGGCGGAGGGCTCGCGCGAGCTATAACGGCAAAAGCCAAAACGACTCTTCCGCGAAAGAGGGAACGTTCCCAGAAAACGGTGCGGATAAAAAAGCGACCGGCCTTTCTCGTCGGGTGATCCGCGGACTTCACCTCGGTCCCGCGTGAAGACGCACACCGCGTCGCGCGCTGCGGACGCGTCGATGTTCGCGAGCGTATCGGCGTCCTCGCCCGCCGCCTCGTCGGCGCCCCGAGGTCCCGTCCTCGCGTCCAAGTCGCGCTTCAGAGCGGCTCCCCTCCCCGACCCGACGCGCGTCGGGTTGAAAGTTCGCGTGCGAACGCGCGTCTCCGCCTCTTTCGCGTCCGGCGCGTCGCACAGCGCGACCGTCGGCGTCCCCGCCAGCCCCCCACCCAAACCCGCGGGGCTGCACGTCTCCACGCCCGGCCTCATCGCCGGCGCGCTGTTCGGCGGCGGCCCGTTCCTGGCGTGGCTGATGCGCCGGAACGACGAGGACGCCCCGGGAAACGCGCGTCCGATGAGAGACGTCGGCGACGAAGAATCGAGCGAGACGGGAACCACGCGCGCGCGCGAGACCCTCGGAGGTGACCGAAACGGCTCTCGCCCGACCGTCGGCTCGATCGGCACTTCCTTGCCCAACCCCCTGTTCCGCACGTGCGCGTACCTGGACTACAACGCCACCACCCCGGTGTTCCCGGAGGTGGCGCGCGCCATGGCGCCGTTCGTGTGGGACCACTTCGGGAACCCCTCCAGCGGCCACGCGTTCGCCTCCGCCACCAGAGACGCCGTCGCGAAGGCTCGGTCGCAGGTGGCGACGTGCGTGGGGTGCGCGCCCGACGAGATCGTGTTCACGTCCTGCGGGTCCGAGTCCGACAACCACGCCATCGCCAGCGCGGTGGAGCACTTCAAGCGAGACGAACGAAACGGCGCGTCGGGAGCGCGAGGGGCCGAGACGTCCGTCCCGCACGTGGTGGCGAGCGCGGTGGAGCACCCCGCGATTCTGGAGTACCTGATCGCCGGCGCGGAACGCGGCGAGCTGACGTACACGACGGTCCCCGTGAACGGCGAGGGCATCGTCGACCCCGCCGCCGTCGCCGCCGCCGTCACCCCGAACACCTGCCTGGTGACGCTGATGCACGCGAACAACGAAGTCGGAGCCGTCCAGCCGGTGGCGGCGGCGGCGCGCGCGGCGCGCGCGAAAAACGCGCGAACGCTGGTCCACTGCGACGCCGCGCAGAGCCTCGGGAAGATCGGCGTGAACTGTCGTGACCTGGAGGTGGACTACTTGACGATCGTCGGGCACAAGATCGGCGCGCCGAAGGGCGTCGCCGCCACCTTCGCCCGGCGCGGCGCGCCCTGGCGCAAGCTCCTGCACGGCGGCGGGCAGGAGAGCGGCCGCCGCGCCGGCACGGAGAACGTCGTGCACATCGTCGCGCTCGGCGCGGCGTGCGCGTTGATCGACGCCGAGCGCGACCGCTTGCCGCAGTACATGGAGGCGTGCACGGACGAGCTCAGGCGGGTGTTGCGGCGTGAGCTCGGGGCGTGGAGCGGCGAGGGCGAAGGCGCGGAGGACGGCGTGCGCTTCAACGGCCCGGCGGAGGCGTCGAAGCGGTTACCCAACACGGTGTCCGTCGGGATCAAGGGCGTGAGCGCGAGCGTTTTGCTCGACGCGCTGCGCGACGACGTCGCCGCGTCGGCGGGCGCGGCGTGCCACAGCGGCGAGGCGGCGGCGTCCATCTCCGGCGTGCTGGTGGCCATGGGCGTCCCCGAGGCGTACGCCGTCGGCACGCTGCGGCTGTCCGTCGGGAGGCACACCACCGTCCAGGACGTCGAGCGCGGCGCGGCGCGTATCGTCGCCGCGGCGAAAAAGCAGAGAGCCGAGATCGACGCGATGCCCGAGGGTGAGCGCCCTTGGTGGTGTGTCCGCAAAGCCGTCGGGATCGTCGAATAGCCGCCGCCGGGAAGGCACGCGTGCGACTTGTGGTCACGCGGATATCACGGAGAGCCGCGTAAAATATCACCCTACTAGCTCGCTACTAGCTAGCGAGCTAGATGCGCAACGCCGTGACTCGGTCGTCCAGGTCGTCGTCGCGCCGTCTCCCCGCTCGTCGCGCCCCGCTCCCCCGCGCGCCCTTCTTGTGCACGACGGGTTCCCAGTCGTCCTCCGAGCCATCCTCGAAATCGTCCCCCGCGCCGACCGCGACGGAGCCCTTCTGAAGGTCACCCGTGCTCTTCTCGTCGCCGTCCTCCTCGGGGCTGAGCTCTCGCGCCTCTCGCGCGCCGGGCACGGGGTCGTCCCCGCCGGGACCCCCCCGGAGCACGCCTTTGTACGACACCTCCGCCTTGAGCGCCGCCGCCGCGCTGTCCACGCACCCGCCGAACACGCGAAGCAGCTCGCGCGCGCGCGACTTCTTCCCCGCCCCGCCCGCCCGGGCCACCGTCTCGGCCACGGCGCCGCCGGAGGGCTCGCGGCCCTCGCGCGGGCGCTCCGCGAGCCTGGGGTGCGCGTCTCTCAGCCCGGCGAGCGAGATCGGCCCGCCCGGGCTCGGATCTCCGTCGCAATACCTGTCGCAATACCTGTCCTCCGCCAGCCTCACGGAGTTGTAGTGGTCCCCGTCCTGGTACGCGACGTGGAAGAAGCGGTCGGCGAGCGGGTAGTTTGTGATCTCCCACCGCGGCTGACCGGCTTGGTGCACGCACAAGTTCGCGAAGCACACCACCGAGGCAGCCTGGAGCTCGACGTTTCCCGCCCACGCGCCGTCCTCCGACATGCGCGCTACGTACGAGTCCCACTTCTCGTCGTCCTCGATGAACGGCTCGAAGTCCTCGCGGTTTTTCTTCATGTACTCCACCACGTCGCGCCGCAACGCGGCGTGGTGCGAGTCGTCGCCCCAGCGCTGGTCCGACAACGCGCGGAAGAAACAGTTCCCGTCCGCCGCCACGGGCTCCATGCGCAAGCCTATGTCGCGGAGCTGCGCGCGCAAAATCGCCTCGTCGTCCCCCGACGACGCGCGGTGGTGACCCTGCTGCGCTCGTGTCGGCGGAAACGGAGGTCGCGGCGGTCGGTCAGGCGGCGAGACGATGGGCGACTCGCGAGACGCGAAAGGCGATGACGTCGGACGAGACGCGGTGACGAGAAGTTCCGCGAAGTTGCCCGCGGTGAAGGGCGCGCGACGTCGGCCGTACCTTGAGCCCGCCACGCTTGCCATCGCGCTTGGACGTCCCGGCGGACGCCCCTTTGGACGCGTGCTTTCTGTGCGCTTGGTGGCCCTTCGGCATCCGCGTGCCGCCTCGAGTAAAGGAAAGGCCGAGAGGGAAAACCGGGGAAAGCGTCGGCCACCGCCGACGTTCATCGATAGTCGCGTCGCCCGTCGCGCGGTCGCGGAACCGAGAGGTGGAGGGTCCGTTCGCGAGAGTCGACCCGCCAAAACCTCGGCGGGTTCTCACCACTCGCGACCGCGCGATGGCGGGCAAGCGTAAAGCCGCCGCGGCGCCCGCGGCCGACGATGGCGAGCTCGGCCTCGTCGCGCAGAAGCAGAAGACCGGCGCGGGGAGCTCCGCGGCGTTGGCCGTGGCGCAGCCCTCGTCCAGGCAAAAGTTCAAGCCCGGGGCGCACCAGCGGACGTCTTCCCTCGACGCGCCCATCATGCTGCTGGAGGGCCACGAGGACGCGGTGACGTGCGTGGAGTTCTCCCCCGACGGCGCCACGGTGGCGACCGCGGGCGCGGACAAGACCCTGCACCTGTGGAACGTGCGCGGCGAGTGTGAGGTACGTCCACAGTCGCGCGTCGAGCGATCGCGAACGCGCCGCGCGCGGTCCGTCGTTCGTCTCACCGTGTACCTCGTCTCACCTTTCCCGTCGATCGATCGATTCCGAATCCGCCCCGAAACGTCTTCGCGTCCGTCTCGCAGAACTTCATGATGTGCCGCGGGCACAAGAACGCCATCCTCGATCTGCGTTGGACCGTCGACGGCGCGGACCTCGTGACGTGCTCCCCCGATTTGACGCTGCGTCTGTGGGACGCCGCCACGGGCGCGCAGACCAAAACCATGAAGGGCCACGACGCCTTCGTAAACGCGTGCGACGCGTCGCCGCGCGACCGCGACGTCGTGCTCTCCGGGTCGGACGACCGCACCTGGAAGCTGTGGGACATGCGCGCGAGCAAGCGCGCGGTGATGTCCGTGAGCGACGGGTTCCCGGTCACCGCGGTGGCGTTCGGCGCGGACGCGCGCTCGGTGTTCACGGGCGGCGTCGGCGAGACGGTGAAGCGGTGGGACGCGCGGGCGACGTCCGGGAGCGTCGAGGCGTCCTCGTCCGGCGACGGAGACGCCGCCGCGCCGACGACCACCCTGAAAGGCCACGCGGACACGATCACGGGCATGCGGCTGAGCCCGGACGGCACGAGGCTGTTGACGAACGGCGCGGACGACGCGCTGCGCGTCTGGGACGTGCGGCCGTACTGCGAGGGGGACCGGTGCGAAAAAACCCTCGTCGGGCACGCGCACGGGTTCGAGAAGGCGCTCCTGCGGTGCGCGTGGTCCCCGGACGGCGCGCGCGTCGCGGCGGGGTCGAGCTGCCGGAACGTGTTCGTGTGGGACGCGTCGTCGGGGAAGATCGAGTACAAGCTCCCCGGGCACCTCGGGGCCGTGCACGCCGTGGCGTTCCACCCGTCGGAGCCCATCCTCGGGTCCGCGGGCGCGGACAAGCGCGTGTTCCTCGGCGAGCTCGCCGAGTGACGAGACGAAGCCGCTCGCTCTCGTCGCGCGACGCGCGGGGACTGGTTTCGTGGACGTCAAAACGTGTGTTTTTACTAAAAACGCGTCGTCGTGAGGGAGGCGCTACCGCGTGAACACCGCGCGCCGTCCGTTCGCTCACTTAGACCGCGCGAATACCGCGCCGTCCATTCGCTCAGGATCAGTCGAAATCGAAGAAGCTCTTGTTGGCGTCGAATGCCTCTTCGACGTCTCCCTCGTCCATGCTGTCGAACGTGCCGCTGATGCTCTCGCGCGCGCGGTCGTACGCCGACCACCGCCCGCGCACGTTCTCGTCGAGCTTGAGGAACGCGTCGCGGATGCGCCCGCCGACTTTGCCCGTCGCGGCGGCGCCCTCCATGGCGCCCGCGGGGTCCATGCCCATCCGCGCCCGCGCCTCCTCGCCCTTCTTGATCATGCTGTTGGCGACGTCAAAGGGGTCGCCCACGCGCACGTTCCCGCCGTTCATCACGCCGACGCTCGCGCGCTCGCACCGCTGCATGGCGTACTCGAGGATGGGCAAGTTGCGTTGCTTGACGAAGTAGATGCAATCCACCGGGCACGACTCGATGGCGATGTTTATGTCCTCCTCCTCGTCCGCCCACTGCTGGAACGCGCGCGCGCGTCCCCAGTCGTCCTCCATCATGAACGTGTTCGGCGCGCTGTGGTTGCACTGCCGGCACCCGATGCACGCGCTCTCGTTCACGAAAACCGCCCTCTGCTCGCCGCTCGGGTCGGATCCGCAAAACGTCGAGAGCGGCTGCCCGGTGTACGGCTTGAAGTCGCCCGCCGCGCCGCCCGCCGCTGCCATGTTGGCGAGCTGCTGCAGCTCCTTCAGGTCGCGGTCGTACACCTCGCGCTCCTTCGCGTCCATCAGCGTGTCGTAGGCCTCGTTCAGGATGATGCACACCTCCGTGCCCGCCTCGCCGGCGATGTCGGGGTGGCACCACTTCTGCAGCTGGCGGTACTGCGACTTCACATCCTGCTCGCTCGCGTCGAAGTCCAGCTGCAGGAGCGCGTAGTAATCCGCCGGGATCGCAGCCTCGAGAGGCTCCGCGAGGCGACCGTCGGGGCCCACCTCGAAGATCTTGCACTCCTCGTCGTCCTCATCACACGTGTCAGAGAGCACGATGTCCGTGCCCGCGGCGCGGGAGACGCGCGAGCCTCGCGCGCGCGGCGCGCGCCAGCTCGCGTGCGACCGAACGGTCCGGGGCCGATGACCCGTCCGTTCCGACGCGCCGGGGGCGGCGGACGACGTCGTCCGCGCGACCCGCGACGACGGGTCGGAGCGTCCGCGCGAGCGCGCCACAACACGCGCGCACCACGCCGCGTGCGACGGCGCGACACCCGCGACGGGGCTCATGGCGCGAAGAGTCGGGACCTCCCCGCGTTCGGCCACAAGTGTGCTCGGCGCGTGCCAAGTGGCGAAGGTATCCTCGTCATTTCATGAGTCAGACATCACGAGTGACGTCGTGACGCCTGACACACGCCGATCGTCGACGAAGTGTGCCCGCAAAGAAAAACACAACACCCTTCTCGCGAAAAACCAACACCACGAGTGCCGAAACCACAGCACGGGCCCGGCACTTGGCGAGACGCGCGACATCTCCGGAGGCACGGCCCGCACGCCGGCGTGACGGGATGAAGGATGATGAGCGCACTCCGCTGGTGGCGGGCGGCGAGGCGCGCGCGAGCGAGAAAGCGGGCGGCCTGAACCTCGGCAAGACCGCCTGGTCGTTTTGCATGGGGCTCATCATCGTGGCACTCGCGGTGCTCGGCACGGTGTTGGCTTTCGGGAGCGCGCGCGGCGGCCTCGCGCGGCGTCACGAGGCGCGGTTCTTCACTGATGGATTCAACGAGTCCGGCGCGGCGTTCGCATCGATGGACTACGACTACGCGCACGACATGGGTCGGCTCGAGGAGGCCGCCCTAGGGGACGCGCAACCGCCTTTGCTCGATCCAGTCCTGGAGGAGGCGGACGCGAGCCCCGAGGCGATGAAGGCGCGACGCGTCGCGCGACGCACCGCGCACCGCGTCGCGAACCGCGAGAGGGCGGAGCGGGAGGAGAGGGAGAAAGCGGAGAAGGAAGCCGCGGCGGCGGCGGCGGCGGCGGCGGCCGCCGCCGCCGCCGGCATGAGCGAAGAGGAAGCGGCGGAGGCGGAACGACTGAGACTCGCCGCGCGCACGCGGAGAGTGCGCGCGCGCCGGATCGCCCGGGGAGAGGTTGTCGAGCCTTCCGGAGGCTCGGAAGAGAAACCCCAACCGGGGGATCGGCCAAACGCGTCTGACGAGCCGTCGAACGAGCCGTCGACGGCGGTTCCCACGAACGAGTCCGCGGAGACGACCGCCGAGGACGGCGCGGTTTCGGACGGGCGCCCCGACCGCGAAGAAGCGCGAGCGGCGCGGACGGCGGAAGGGACGGAGCGGGCGTCGCCGGCGGCGCCTGACGCGGCGTCGACAACGGCGGCGCCTGACGCGACGTCGACAACGGCGGCGCCTGACGCGGCGTCGACAACGGCGGCGCCTGACGCGGCGTCGACAACGGCGGCGCCTGGCGCGGCGTCGACAACGGCGGCGCCTGACGCGGCGTCGGCAACGGCGCCGACGCCCGCCCGCGCGACCAGAGGAGACATCCTGGCTGCCGCGTCCGCCGCCGTCGCGCGCGCGGAGGGAAAGGAGGGACCCGCGAAGGACGAAGACGCGTCGACGCCGACCCCGACGCCCGTCATCGCGACCCCGGCGCCTTTCCCGGCGACGCCCCCCGCGTCGCCGCCCCCGCTCTCGGCACAGGACCTGCTGGACGCGCTCGAGGCGGACGCGCAGCCTCGACCTCCTCCCGCGCCCTACCCGCCGCTTCCCCCTTCGCCGCCGCCGTCGTCGCCGCCGCCGCCGCCGCCGATGCCGCGCCCGCCGCACCCCCCCGCGCGGCCGCCCGTCGGGCAGCCCCCCGCGGCGTTTCGCTCGCTCGTGCCCCTGCCCGGCATCGTCGCCGAGGTGGGGCCGGTGACGGCGCCGCCCGCGTCGGGCGCGGCGACGACGCGCGACGCAGAGGGCAACGCGTGGACCTCGGTGCTGACCCGCGACGACGCCGACGCGAGAGGGGCGTCGCCGACGCTCGAGTCGATACTGAAGACGCGCTCGAGTGAGGAAGCCGACGCGACGGCGGACGAAGGCGAAGAAGACGTTTCTTTTTTCGGCGACGACGTCTCTCCGACATCGTCTTCGTCTCCGGCGGGGCACTTGGGCGTGGTCTCGGCGTTTTGGGAGGACCCGCTTCGGGAGGACGGTCGGTGGCACAGCGCTCGCAAAGATAAGACCCCGGACTACTACCGGCGCGGCCTAGGCAACCTCGTGCGCGCCGCGGCGCGGTCGCGAAACAGCGTCGTCGTGTACACCGCGGAGACCTCCAACGAGTGTCAGGCTCTGGAGAGCGCGTACGCGGAGGGGGCGTCCGCGTACGCCGACAAAAGTGCGGCCTGGGGTGGATCCGGGAACCGAGGAACGGACGCGCCCCGGTTCCTGTGCGTCAAGCTGCCGCTGCAGAATCTGCACTACGGTGACTGGCACCTCGCGGACCACTCGCTGGTCAAGAACATGCCCTGCTCGGAGAAGATGCGCGACACCAAGCTCATCTGGCTCAACAAGATCAACCTGGTGGAGTCGGCGGCGCACATGCTCGCGCTTCCCGGCGGGAAAAAGGCGACGCGCATGGAGTGGGTCGACGCCGATCTGTACGCCGAGCGCGACGACCTCGCCGCAAACCTCGGCGGCGCGCGCGGTGGCGGGGTGAGACTCGAGGACCTGTTCCGATGGAAGCCGATTCCGCTCGAGTCCGAACAGATCGATCGCGGTGACCGGGAATCGGAAGACACGGCGCGAGCGAGCGCCGCCGAGGCGACGCTCGCCGCCGCGGCGGCGGCGGCGGTGGATGACGGCCCCGCATCCGGAGCCGCGGCCGGTAAGCCTCCGCCGGGGTTCAAGATCATCCCCGGGATCACCTACAGCTGGTCGGCGAAAAAGCAGCTTCCGGAGGAGGAGCTGATGACTTGGCAGGTGGACGCGCGGAACCGCGTCGCGGAGATGGAGCGGGCTCGCGGAGCGCCCGGCCTCGGTTCGATCCCCGGCGGCGGCGACGCGCCGCGGGACGGCGTCGCTCGCCTCGGATCGCCGCGCGAACCCGCGGTTTCGCTTCCGGCGGCGGACCGCGTGCAGATGGGATGCTACGCGCCGGGCCAGCGCGTCGGGCCGTGCACGTCGAACCACTTCGTGGCGTCGCGGTTCCGAGCCTCCGTGTACGGCATCGCGGCGATGCGGCAGGCGTTCGAGGACGTGCTGTACGACTACGAGCACGAGTTCCCGGGCCCAGGGTTCGAGGGGTGGTCGGTGCAGAACCTGACGTGGTCCCGGGACGCGGAGCAAGTCGCGCACGATCGGCCGGGGTACCCGACGCACGCGTTCATGTACGCCAGAGACGGCTTTGAACGGTCGAAAAACGACTGGTGCTGCGTGTGCTCCACGGAGGAGATGATCTACAACAAGATGTTCCGCCGGAACCCGGGTCTGTTCGCCCCGGACGCGCACTGCGACGCGAGCGCGCCGTACGAGGAGATGGAGAAGGGCGATGGACCGAAGGCGGCGGCGAGCGCGAGCGCGCCGCGGCGCGCGGGGAGGTGACGCGCGCGCGACATCGACGCGTCTCTGCGGCGGTAGTGTCGTACCAGCGTAGACTATGTGTTAGACACTTCACGCGGTGTGGGCGTTCGTGAACCCTTTCCTTCGCGTCTTCGGGACCCACCCGGGGACCCGCGTACGCGTCGCGCGGCTCATCTGCCCTGAACCGCTCAGCGCCGGCACTTCCCGAGGAACGCGCGCACGGAAGCCTTCCCGTCCTCCACGGTGATGAAGTCCGGCCCGTACGAGTACGAGGTTTGACGCGCCACCGCGGGCGCCAGGAGCAGCTGGTTCGGCGTGTCCTTGAAGACGTGGTAGTCTATGATCCGCCTCGCCCCGAGCTGAAGCACCATCTGTTTGATCGCGCGGCGGTGCACGAAGTACGCGTCCGAGGACTGCATCGCGCACCCGCGCGCGCGCATGAAACACAGCTTGTCGCTGAGCGCGTCGCACGCGCACGCCGCGGGGCACGCCACGCCCGGCTCGCCCAGCCGCGCGTCGCGCCCCGTTTCGAAGTCGTACGGCCGATACGACAGACGCAGCGTGTTCCACTCCTCGCCGTCGACCGCAGCGGTGAGCGCGGCCCAGTCGGTGGCGGACCAATCCACCGCGCGATCTCCCTCCGTGTCCTGCTCCAGGATGGCGAGCACGTTCACGCTCGCGTCGTCAAACGCGTCCTGCATCGCAGCCTTGTGCGCCAGGCTCGCCTTCTCCCAGTGGCGCATGTCGTCGCCGTACCCGCCGCACGCGTCGATCGCGTAGCCATCCACCAGCGTCACCTTGTCCGCGAGCCCGCGCGGCATCACCAGCGCGTCGCACATGTCCGTGCACAGCACGTAGATCCGGTCCGCGTACCTCAGGACGCCGAACATGGTGGTCGAGATGCGCGTCTCCTCGAGAGATCCGACGCGCGTGGGAGCCGTGAAAGCCTCCGCGCAGTACCGCGTCGCGGGGGACGAGAACATCCCGAGCGCGGACGACGGCGACGACAACTCGGATGTCACCTCCTCCTCCGCCGCCGGCGGTTCCCGCGCCTCCTCGGTCGCATCCACGTTCTGGATCACCTCGGTCGACGAGACGCTCGCGTCCGAGGCGCTCGCGTCCAAGGAGGCGTCGTCCTCCTCGACGGTCTCCTCGGGGACATCCTCCTCGACGGTCTCCTCGGGGACATCCTCCTCGACGGTCTCCTCGACGGTCTCCTCGACGGTCTCCTCGACGGTCTCCTCGACGGTCTCGTCGACAGCGGTCTCGTCGACAGCCTCGTCGACGAGCGCGTCTTCGGCGTCGTCATCCGCGTCCGACGCGTCCTCCTCGGCGGTCATCGCCGGGTCCTCCGCCTCCGCCTGGAGCTCGCCGAGCCGTGGACGCTCGACTTCGGGTGCGAGGCCCGATGCCTGCGCCTCGCGCGTCTCCTCCACCCGGTACACGCGGTTCCTTGCCGCGCCCAGCGGCACGCTCGCGAGCGCGGCGCCACTGCCGGCGCCGCCGGCCGCGAGCGTGGCGATCGCGCCCACCGCGAGCACGGCCGCGAGCGCCGCGGCTCGGCTCGCGCGAGACCACGACGACGAGGCGGTTTGGGTGGTTTCACGACATCCATCGGGGTCGGCAGCACCGACGCGGCCCGCCTCCGCGAGGGTCAGAGGGGTGAGCTCGCCGGTCGCCCCCGCTCGCCTCACTGACCCGGGAAGCATTTCCGCTTGACCTCCCTCTCGCGCGCCTCGCGCGGTCGGTTCTGCAGACGCGCAGAGCGCGAAAGGAGGATTTTAGTGTTACACCCTGTTCCCATAAAAATGCGAGTGCGATGAAGCAGTGAACCTCAGATTGGGGTTTCGCATTTTTGCGAAGATGGCGAAGAACGCACAAACGCTCCTTTCGGTGTTATTTTCCGCGCGAAGCCCGCGACGGTTCCGGCGCGCGTGCTACGGTAGAACCATCACTTCTTCCCACGCCGTTTCGCCTTTTTGAACTCGCCAGCGTCCGACCCATTCCCTAAACCCTCGCTCGGCGCGTCCTCGACGCTCGCCATGCCCGGGTTGGCGCGCTTAACGCGGATGAGCTCGTTCCCGAAAGCCGCCGCGCGCGGGGAGTTCCCAAGGTACAGCTGCACGTACTCTGTCACCTCGCCCGCGCTCGGCAGAGACAGCAGGAAGTCCACCAGAGTCAGGTCGTCCGAGTCGTTCAACGCGCGCATCTCCGCGCGGCAAAAGGACTTGAAGTCGCCCGGGGGCGCCGCCGCCGCCGGCGCCGCCGCCGCCGGCGCGCCCCAGCCCGGACCGGCGCCGGGACCCGGGCGCGGCGGTGACTCCGCCTGCCCCCCGGACGGGAGCGAGTCCCAGAACCCGCCGACCCCAGACTGCTGCTGCTGCTGCTGGGGGGCGGCGCGCATGTCTCGCGGAGGCCCAGCGGGCGCGGCACGCATCGCCGCCGAGGCGCCGCCCGCCCATGCGCCGGCGGGTCCCGGACCGCCCCCCGCTCCGCCAAACGCGTGTTGCTGTTGACTCGCCTGCTGCTGCGCCGCCGCAGCGCGCGCCGCGCTGCGCCTGAGCTCATCCGCCTGGATCTGCGCCAGAGAGGGCCCCGCCGCCGCGGCGCCGCCTCCCCAGGCGGTGGCGAGCCCTCCGCCCCCGAAGATGCCCGGGTTCGCCTCGGCGCGCGCCTCCACCTCGCGCCGGCGCGCCGCCGCGCGCTCCTCCTCCTCGCGCTGGATCTCCGCCAGCGATTTCTGCGCGGGCGCGCCGCCGCCGCCGCCCCACGCGGACCGCGAGGGGGGGCTCGCGGGCTGCACCGGGGGCGGAGCGGGGACGGCCTGCGCGCCAGGAGCCGGCGCGACGTCCCAGCCCGATCCGGTGTCGCCGCCCGGCGCGCCGCCCCACGCCGGCGCGGCGTCGAAAGACCCCGGCTGCGGCGCCCGGGGCGGACCGTCGCCGGCCGCCATCGACCGCTCCAGGTCGGCGAGGGACACGCCCCCGCCTGGAAGGGGCGGGGGAGGCGCGCCGCCCGCGTGACTCCCCCCGCCCGAGAACAGGTTCGCCAGCAGGTTCGCGTGCGCTCCCGGCCCGGGGCCCGGGGGGGAGGAAGCGCCCGAGTCGTACGCGGTCCCCTCCAGGTCGGCGAGCGACCGCGGAGGCCCGCCGCCGATCCACCCCGTGCCCCCGCCGGTCGGCGCGACGTCGCGATTCTGCATCCGCGTCTGGTGCGCGCTCTGCTGCTCGCGCGCGCGCCGCTCCTGCTCGGCGCGCTCCTCCGCGGCGCGTCGGAGGCGCTCCTCCTCGTGCCGCGCCGTTTCTTCGCGCGCCGCCTCTTCGCGTTCCGCCTTCTCGCGCTCGGCGCGCGCGGCGGCGCCGGGCCCGGGGTAGCGCCACCCGCACGCCAGCATCTCGGCCAGGAGCGCGAACGGCGCCTCCGGCGGCGCGTCCGCCGGCCGCAAAGGCAGGTCGAGGGGGAAGTACCCGCTGCTGTGCCACTCCAACAGGTCCGCGCGCGGGAACGGACCTTGGTGCGTCCCGCTCGGGTCCTTGTAGATCCACGACGAGTCCTCCGGCGCGTGATCGTTCGAGACGCGCGCGGACGCGCGCGACGACGCGTCCGCGCTCGAGACGTCGTTGTCGTCGACATCCGGGTCGCCGACGACGCCGCCCCCGCGGTTGGTGTTTTCCGTCTCGCTCTCGAGCGCGCCGCCCGCGCCCGCGCCCTCCGTGAGCCACGAGGACTGCGCCGGGTTGAAACGCGCAGCCTCCGCGGCGGTCAGCGCGGGGTCGCCGCGCGCGCCGCCGCCGAACGCGCGCTCCGACCCGACGAGCCCGGACCCGAACCCGACCGGAAGCTTGGGCGCGGGGATCGCCGAGATCCCGCCGCGGGAACCGTCGCCGTTGGCCCACTCGCGCCCGGGCCCGCCGGCGCGCGCGGCGGCCCCGCCGCGCGCGCCCTCCACGGTGAGCTCCCACATAGCGTCGCCGGGCTTGACTGTGGTCACCGGCACCGAGTCGGGGTCCACCGTCGCGGGGAGCGCGGCGCCGGCGCCGAGCGCGGCGCGAAGCGACCGGAGCTCGGCGTGCGTGTACTTGAACCGCACCGGGCCGTGCCGCCGGATGGGCTCCGCGGGCGCGGGCACGCCGCCCGACAGCGCCGTGCGCAACGGCGCGCCGCCTTGGCCTTGGTCGCCGCCGAGCACGATGCCCCCGAGCCCGACGCGCACGGGTTGCTCGCCGAGCCGAGGCGCGCCGCCGCCGAACGCGAGCGGCGCGCCCGCGCCCCCTTGAGGTCCGCCGTACGCGCCCCGCCCCGCGCTCGTGAAAGTATTTTTTGCGCCGCCGAACCCGCCGCCGCGCCCGCGCCCCACGGAGAAGCCCCTGCCGCCGTCCGGCCGCGCGGGCTCCATCCTGGCGCCGGCGCCGCGCGCGAAACCCGCCGGCGACATCCCGACGGGCGGCGCGCCGGTCGGGACGGCACCCGGAGCGCCGCCGGGAGCGGCGCCCCCGTACCAGCCCCCCCCGAGGTCGCGCCCCGCCGCCGCGCTCCCGTTCCCGTTCCCCAGCAGCGCGCTCCCGCCGCCGGTGGACCCCGGGTGCGGGGGCAAGGGCGCGGGAAACGAGGCACCGTGTGAAGCGCCGCGCGCGCGGTCGCGCCGGTCGGCGGTCCAGCCGTGCCCGCCGCCGGCGCGAGAACCCGCGCCGGCGACGTCGCGCTCATCCTCGCGCCACCGCGACCGCCGCTCGTTCCACCCGCCGGCGTGTTTCTTGTCCCCCCAGCCCCCGGGCTCGTCCCCCGCGAGCGCGGAGTTCGAGGCCATCTGCGGTCCGCACGCGTGGAGGGGTTGGTTTCGCGACGCGCGTCAGTCGAGTGGAGCGTCGAGACGGGCGCGGGGTCGGAAGACACGGGCTTCTTCGCGAACTCCCGAGAAAAAAACGTCTTCGGTTCGAGCGGCGACGAGATCTGCGTCTGAACGAACGTCCGCGGGGACCGCGTCGGTGGCGGCGGACGAGGGGAGGTGCGCGACGTACCGCTTGCGCCGCAGCTTTCGCGTCCGAGCCGCCGACGGCACTGGTGAACCCCCCCAGCCACTGGGGCGCGAGAGCCTCGCCTGTGGGCGCGGCGCGAGCGGGATGTTCGAGGGACGGAAGGGGCGGTGAGCGAGAGGACACGGAAGGACGCGCGCGCGGCGCGCGGGAGGTGGCGCGCTGTCCATCGACGTCGCGAGGAGGGCATCACGCGACGCGCGTAAGACGTACCGTTCCCGGAAACGCCGCCCGGTCGTAATGAAAGGTTCGCGAGGGCGCTCGTCGCGCCGTTCGTGGTGGGGCCTGGCGCGCGGAAGGTGGAGACGGAGGGGACGTGATGTCAGTTGTTGTTTCTGGAAACGCGCGCGCGCCGGCTTTCGCGCGACTGGGGCGCGTGCGAGACGAAACGGGACCCGGTGCCGCGGGATCACGCATCGTGCGGGCTCGCGCGTGATGTTCAAACGCGTTCGGGTTCGGTCGCGTACCTCCCGGCGCGCCTAGATCCGACATTGCGCGTTGCTGACTGGGCAGATCGCTGATTCTCACGAGAAGGATCCCGGAAGCGCAATCCGAGTTGGACGCTGCTCGAAACGACGCCTGGTCGAGCCTCGCGATGGACGAGACCGCCTGTTTTGACGCCTTGAACGGTCGGAAGTGTGTCTGTCGATCGAGCAAGCTCCGCGTGACCTGGTTTCGACCGACGCGCGCGCGAGAGAGCCACGGAAGCCGGTCGCAGCGACGCGGCTCGCAATGACTGGGCACCTTTCCCGCGACGGAGTGTTCGAGTTGGAAGTTAGACAATCGAAGATTCGAACGAGAGCGACCGGTGAATGAAAGTCTCCCGCGAGGGGCGGAACACCGATCGCGCTCTCCTCAAAACCCGACGCAAGAGAGCAGCGCGCGCCGCCCTACTCGGCGTCGAGCGGACCAGGTCGTGTGATGAGCTCAACCGTGCCCGTGAACCCGAAGCCCTTCCTGAACCAGCTCACCGGGAAGCAGGTGCTCGTGAAACTGAAGTGGGGGATGGAGTACAAGGGGTTCCTGGTGTCCACGGACGCGTACATGAACCTGCAGCTGGCGTCCACGGAGGAGTTCATCGACGGGAAATTCGCGGGGAACCTGGGAGAGGTTTTCATCAGGTACGTCTAACAGGTATCCGTTCGGCGCGGTCTTCCAGCCGCGCGCGAACGTGCCGCGCCCGGCGCTTCACACCGACCTCGACTCGCCGTGGACGCGTGGCAACCCTAATTCGATTCGGTCCTGCAAAGCCGTCGAAGATCTCCGACGCTCCGACCGCGACGGTCCCCTCCTCTTCGAGAGCGACACGGCGGTCACTGACCTTCGCCACATCCGTAAACCGATCTACGAATCTCCCCTCGCGCGCCCCACCACGCAGGTGTAACAACGTGCTGTACATGAAGGGCGCGGATGAGGACGGCGACGCCATGCAGTGATGAGAGAAGAGCGTCGGGAAGATTCGGCGAGACTCGGCGAGACGGGCCGTCTTTCCCTCGCGCGCGTTTCAAAGGAGCACTACCACTCTTCACCGCGTGTCGCACACCACATCTTCAGCGCGCGTCCATCTGACGTCCACCGCGCGCGCAAAAAAAAAAGTATTTCATCACGCCTCGAAACTCGACGTTCGCGTCGCGTCGTCCCCCGCGCGCGTCGTCCCGCCGCGTCAGTTGAACTTGCAGTTTGAGAAGTCCATCTCCGGGTGCGCCTCCATGAACTTCTTCATCGTGTCCTGCTTCTGCTGCTCTTCGCTCGTGGGCAGACCCATCTGCTTTTGCCGCTGGTCGTACATCATCTTCTCCACGGTCGCGCGCGTGTCCCCATCCAGGTCGCTCAGCTGCGAGTTCTCGGGCTGCACCTTGCGGGTGTCGATCTCGGGGTCCCCGCGCAGCGCGCACCGCCACCACTCCATGTCGTTCTTCTTCGCGAGGGTCAACGCCACCGTCGACGCGTCCTCAACGGTCCAGAAGCAGTCGTCCGGTCGCACTTCGCCGAAAAAGTCGGCGTCCAGCGACGGCCCATCGCTGGAGCCTTCGATGCGAAACGTGAGGTGTTTCTTTCTGACGTCGCAGACGATCCGCTTGGCGGCGGTGCCTTTCGGAACGCGCACGCGCACCTCGACGTCCTGCAGCGTCTGCGTCCACGAGTAGTGCTCGGCGTCCCCGCCGTTCCCGGCGTTCGGCGCGATGGTCCCAGGTTCGAGCGCGTCTGGATCCTCCTCGTCCTCCTCCGCAGCGTCCGCGGGAAGGTCGTCCCCAGCGTCCGAAAGCTCCGTGATCTTCGGAGAGCCGTCTGCGGCGAGATTCTGCGAAGCGAGCGCGCGGTCGAGCTCCGCCTGGCGCACGCGCGCTTTGCGCGCGGCATCCTCCTCAGCGCGCGCCGCGTCCTCGGCAGCCTCCCTTTTCTGCCTCGCCGCCGCCTCCGCGGCGGCGGCGGCGGTCTGCCTCGCCGCCTTCACCTGCTTCGAGGCGCTCGACGCGGCCACGACGTCCGCCTGGCGCTGGTACGCCGCGAGGACGGCGTCCTTGCACCGCTCGGGCGCGTCGAAGAAGTCCGTCTTACGGCGAAGGAACCCGAAGTAAAGATCCAGCAGGAGCTCGATGGGGTTCTCCCCGTCCGCCATCGCCGCGACCTGCTGCGCCATCTGCAGCATCATCGGATCGAAGCGCTCGGCGTCGACATCGCCGAGCGGCATGCTTCCTTCGGTGGCGTGTGGGCGCGGGCCGTGCGCCGATCGGTCTGCGAGAAGAAGGCGGACGAAAACACAGCTTGTTTTTGGCGCTCAAATCCGATTTTTTCGGATGGTGCGTCACGACGTTCGAGCGCAGCGCCGCGCGCGCGCCGGCGCCAATCGCCGGATCGTCGCCGCCGTAAAACCACCTTCGTCCATGTACACCGCTCTACGACACATCCGCTACGATCCGGGCGCGAACTACTTTAACGCATCACGCCTCCCTGAGCGCGCGCAGCACCTCCACGTCTTCCTTCCCCTCCCGCCGGGCGTGCCGCTGGAGCGTGTCGAAGAAGCGCCGCGCGCCGCGCACAGCCTCCTCCGCCATGCGCACGTCGTTCGCGTCCTCCATCTTCACGCGCAGCGCGGCGCGCATCCGCCGCACGGTCGCCGCCAGGTCGCGCACGGTCTCCGAGCCGAGCGCGGCGTCGACTTCGCGCAGCGTCGCGTCCGTCGCGACGCGCGCGCGATACAGCACCTTCGCCTGGTGCATCGGCACGTCGCCGTCGCGCGCCTGCTCGGAGACGTCCGTCTTTTCGCCGGCGTCATCGAAGCCCGCCACGCGGTGCAGGAGCTCCTGGAACAGCGCGAACGGCTCGCACGCCGGCACAGAGGCGGAGTCGTCCGGGGGCACGAGGAACCCCGCGCGACCGTTTTTCGTGGGGGGGCTGGTCGACTTCGGGTTTTTCGCGGAGACGCGCCGCGACACCTCGCGCGCGCCCGCCTCGAGGGCGTCGAAAAACGCGCAAAACGAAGCGAACGTCTCTCGCGTCGCCTCGACGTCTCGCTGCGTGTTCGGCGGCGCGCCGCGCAGGCTCATCTCCACCTCGAGCTGGCGCGTCAGCAACCACTGGAACGCGTCTTCGTCCGTATCGTCGGGTTGGCCGTCCACGACGGGTCGGCTCGTCGTGACCGACCCGGCCCGATTTGTTCGAGCCGGGTCGGAGGCTCGGTTTTTTTCCACGTCCGCATCCACGCCCTGCTCGGCGTCGACCGTCCCGGTCTTCGTCTGGACCGCGGTTGTTTTCGTCCGGCTCGAAAAAGAGTCGGGGCTGACGTGGGTCTTCTCGGCCGAGTCGCTCGGCGCGGACGACGCGCCGGGGGCGGACTTGGACCGCGCGTAGACGCGCGAAGGCGGGGTCGACGCCGCGCCCGCCTGCGCGAGCGGCGGCTGCGCCGCGAGCTCGACGAGCGCGTCCGCACCCTTCGTGGGCTCGGAGTGGCGCGCGGAGGGGGCCGCCCCGTCGGCGTTCGCGATGTTACGCTCGTGGCGCTTTCCGTCGCGAAGGACGTGGAAAGGACCGGGGTCGCCAGGGGGGCTGCCGGGCGAGGAGGGCTGGGACGCGATGCCCGCGCGGACGTGCCGCCGGAGTTTGTCCCACGGCTTCGGCGCGCGAGGTTTCATTCCGGAGACCGCGGTCGACATGACGGCCGGCCGCGCGCGGAGCGCACTGATGTTCGAACCGCGCTTCGACGCAGGCAGTGTTCTTTCACCCTTTTACGTAGCAAATCTCCACCGGGTTGAACCCGGATGTTGAAACGGGATATCCTGTTTTCCCTTTCAACTCGTCGCTTTCGTGGATTTTCCGTGCAAAAGCAAAACTGTCTGCAACTCGCAAGTCGCCTTTTGTGAAGGTCAGAATTCAAGAGCCGTTGGGAAAACGCCGGAACGGCGAACCGCCGGTCCCGGTTTCAAGTCCGTCGTGCGTCGCCTCCGAGCCCGAACCCCGAAGAAACCAGCGAGTCGGTCCTCGGTCGCGGTCGAGACTGGCGTGTCCACCGCGGTTGCGGCGCCAGAGTCGCGCGCGCGAGGCAAACGCGAGGGAAGGTCGTCGCTCGCGGCGCACGGACCCGCGGGCGGAGTCTCAGGCGGCGAACGCGCAGCACGGGGCGCGGTCAAGACACGCGTAGACGCCTGGAGAGGCCATCGCACGGCACCGCGGGATAGAGCGTCGGGTGGATCTGTGACGGTCGGGGACCGAGAGCCTGTCAAGCGGCCGCGATGGAGCGGCTCCTCGAAGGCATGGCGTCGCCGACGATGAAGAGCCGCATAAGCGCGGTGGAAGATTTGCAGGTGCGTCCTCGTGCCCCTCTCGTCGCGAACGGACGACGCGCCCCTCGGCTTCGTTCGTTTTCCTCTTTTCAAACGACCGCGGTCGTCGGCGTCCGCCGAGCGTCTCCTCGTCGCCCCGCGGTCACGCACGCGCCGGACGTCACGAGTCACGCCGGCCGCACCCCACGCGATGTCCGTGACCGCGGGGCTTGACCCCGACCGGCGCGCGAAACGCGCGGACGCCGCGTCCGTTCGTCGCGACGGTTGCGTGTCGGTTGGTTCGTGCCAACGCGCCGGCGCGCGCGGATCCATCCGGATTTCGAGTCTTTCGCGCGAGCCTGCGTGGACATCGACGCAAGTGACTAACCCCCACGCCACACGACGTTTGTCTCGATCGACGAACGACCGCCGTTCCGCCCCGACGCGCGCGCAGACGTACCTCGAACGCCGCGAGATCGTCGACCGCGACGAGGCAGCTTCTCTGTGCGAGGCGGTGGCGAAGTCGCTGCGAGACGCCAACTACAAGGTGTGCGCGGGCGCGCTCGCCGCGACGGCGTCGGCGGTGCTCGGCGCGCCGGACCACTTCCGCGGGGGGCTGTTACAGAACATCCTGCCGGGCACCTTCGACAGGCTCGGGGACGCCAAGGCGCCCGTGCGCGACGCCGGGCGGGAGCTGCTCCTCGCGCTGATGAGTTCGGGCGCCGCGGCGCCCGCCGAGCTCGTCGGCGAGGCGTCCCCGGCGTGGCGGCACAAGAACTGGCGCGTGCGCGAGGAGACGCTGCGCGTCGCCGAGCGCGCCTTCGCCGAGCTCGACCGCGAGATCGAAGCGGGAGAGCTCGACGTGCCGGTTAAGGCGGTGGTGGCGGTCGCCGCGCGCGCGCTGGAGGATCGCGAGCCCGCCGTGCGCGAGGCGGCGATCTGCGCGTTGGTGGCGGCGGACGACGCCGCCGCCGCGGCGGGGAGCGACGTGATCCGGCTGCTGCAGAAGCACACCGTGCGCCCCGGGCAGATGCGGGAGATCCAGACCAGGCTGCGGGGGGAACAGCCCACGCCCGTGACCAAGCGGGTCGCGTCGCCCGCGCTCGGCGCGGCGCGCGCGGCGGCGGCGCCGCGAGAGTCTCTCTCTGGGGGCGGGCGTCCGTCGACGTCTGGCTCGGCGGGCGGGTCCCTCTCCGGGCTCTCTGGGTTGCGGCGCACGACCAGCAACGGCTCGAGCGCGAGCGTCGGCGGTGCGGCGTCCGGCGGCGCGTCCTCGCTGAGGCGCGCGGGGAGCCTCGGGAACCGGGAAGCGATTTCCTCGGCGGCGTCGCGCGCGCACGCCGCGTCGCTGCTCTCGCGCCCGGCGACGGTGGCCGGGGGCGAGCGGCCCATCGCGCGGTCGCTCTCGGGCGGCGTCGCGTCGGCGGACCCGGACGACCCGCCGCCGTACGGCCGCGCCACCGGGGTCGTGCCCCGCATCGCCGAAGGCGCGCCTCCCCGCGCGGCGCACGTCGACTCGGAGCGCGAGCTCGCCGTCGAAATCGACCGCGTCGCCGAGCGGCTCGACCCGAAGCGCGAGTGGACCGACCGCATGAACGCGATGACGCGCGTCGAGGCTTTGCTTCTGGGCGGCGCCGCCGAGTGGGACGCGTTCCCCGCGCAGCTCGCGAAGCTGCGCGGGCCGCTCACCGCGCAGGTGGCGGACCGGCGGTCGTCCATCGTCCGGCAAGCCGCGCACCTGTTGGTGATCCTGGCCGCCGAGCTCGGCGGCGAGTTCGAGAAGGAGGCGGCGCACTTCGTTCCCGAGCTCTTCAAGTGCGTGGTGATCACCGTGCAGATCATCGCCGAGAGCGGCGACCACGGCATCCGCGGCGTGCTGCACAACTGCCAGGCCAGACAGCTGGTGCCCCGCCTGTGCGAGGCGGCCTCCAAGGACCGCAGCGCCAAACTGCGGTGCCACGCCACGGGCTGGCTCAGGCTGGTCACCAAGGAGTGGGACTCGCTCGGCGGCGCGCGGAACCAGGAGTGCGTCGAGGAGGCGCTCAAGGCGATGGTGGCGGACGGGTCGACGGACGTGCGCGCGGGCGCGCGGAGGCTCTTCTCGGCGTACCGCGAGCGGTACCCCGAAGGCGCCGCACGCGTCGCCGGCAGGCTCGACGCGAACACCAAGCGTCTCATCGCGCAGGAGGCGGCGTCTGGCGCGCACGACGACGACGACGACGAGCGCGCCGCGTCAGCTCTGCTCGCGCGCCGGCCGCACACCGCGGCGACCAAGACGGCGGCGAGCGGCGGACGACGCGCGGGAGTCGCGCCCGGGGACCGGGACCCGGAGGAGGGGCGTTTCGGCGGCGAGTCCCTCGCGCGCGCGTCGGCGCGGCCGGCGACGACGTCGCTCGCCGAGCGCGCCAACCGCGTCGGCTCGGTGGGCGGCATGGCCACCACCGCCAGCCGCGCCGCGGCGGCGGCGGCGAGGCGCGCCGCCGCCATCGGCGGCGTCTCCGGCGTCGCCGGTCCGCGCTCGCGGGAGCCACAGGGTCCCGGCGGCCCTGCCTCGAGGTCCCTCGCCTCGGGCGCGTCCCGCGTCCGAGGCGGTCTCCGCGGCGAGGAGGATTCCAGCCGACACGCCCCCGCGACGATGCCTCGAGACGCCGGAGAGCCGTCTCTCGACGTCTCCGCGAAGCGGGCGTCGCGCGACGCGCCGCAAGGTTCCGACCGCCGCGGTCGAAACACCGCGCGCGAGCGCTCCGCGTCTCCGACGAAGCCGAAACGCGAGAAACCATCCGAACTGCCGTCCGAACGCGCGCCGCCGACGGTCGCCTCCGCGCTGGACGCCGCGCTGGCGCTCGGCGCGCGCGGTTCCGGCTCGCTCCACGGCTCGACCCGCCGCGCGGCGCCGGCGTCGTGGGAGGCGAAGTCCTCGGCGTTCGACGCCCTCGCCGGCGCGCTGCGCGCGGGCGGGCGCCGGGGCGCCGCGGATGCGTCCTCGCGCGCGCGCGAGCTGGCGGACGTCTTCGCGGCGCACGTGGGCGACCCGCACCACCGCGTGGCGCACGCCGTGCTCGAGGCGATGGTGGAGGCTGTGCCGGCGACGGGGCGCGCGCTCGAGCCCGAGCTCGAGCGGTTGTGCCCGCCGCTGTTCCCCAGGCTGGTGGACGCCAAGGAGAGCGTGCGCGGCTTGGCGTCGGCGGCGCTCGCCGCGGTGGGCGACGCCTTCCCGGCGGACGCCATCCTGCCCTCGCTGCTGGCGTCGCTGGAGGCGGCCAAGGCGCCGCGCGCCAAGACGGGCGTGCTCGAGTTCGCGCTGTACGTGCTCAGCGGGCAGGGCGGCGGGACGCGGCCCGACGGGCTCGCGACCGCCTCGCCGGCGTCGGCGGGATCCGCCGCGCTCAGAAAGTGGGTCGCGCGCGTCGCGCCGCTCGTCTCCGACAGGCACGCGCCTCTGCGCGCGGCGGCGGCGGCGGGGCTCGCCGCCGTGCACGCCCGCGCGGACCCCGTGTGCGTGCTCAAGCACCTCGCCGCCATGCCGCTCGGCGAGGCGGCGGCGACGTGCCGCGCCGTTGCGCAGCACGCGCCGGCGGTCGAGCGCGAGTTCCACGCCTACGTCGCCGCCGAGCGGCGCGCGGCGGAGCGCGCCGCCGCCGAGGCGGAGGCGGAGTACGCGGCGGGATCCCGCTGCGCGCGCGCCGGGAGCGAGCCCGGGAGCGCGTCGGAGAGCCTCTCGGCGGAGGAGCCTCTCGGCGAGCCTCCGGCGGCTCTCGCGCGCGACGAGCCTCCGGCGGCGGCCGCGGCGGAGTCCCGGAGCCTCGTCGAGGCGCGTCGCCGCGCCGAGGAGAAGGCGCTGGTGGAGAAGGCGCGCCGCGTGCGCGAGGCGCAGAGGCGCGAGGAGGAGGAGGAGCGACGACGCGCCGAGATCTCCGAGCGAAGGGAGGAAGAGGCGGCGCAGAGGCGCGAGGCGGAGAGGGTCGAGGCGGAGGAACGCGTCGCGGCGAAGGACTTTTCGGGGTTCGAATCGGACGCGTCGGTTTCGGACGGGGACGTCGAGATTGAGCACCCGCGGGAGACGGACGTTTCGGGGTCTCTCTCCTCGGAGACGCCGGCGCTCGACGCGTCGCGGGAAGCGACGCGGTCGGCCGCCGCGAAGCCGCTCGAGACGGAGTCCGCGGCCGTCCGCGCGTACCGCGAGTCGCGCGCCGCCGCCGACGCCTCGGTCGAGCGGCTGGCGGCGGCGCGCGCGACGCTCGCGACGGCGGCGAATCCGCCGGCGAAGGCGTCGCCGCCCCCGGCGCCGGCGACGCCGGCGGCGTCGTCCCCCCCGGCGCACGCGCCGGCGAAGCCGACGAGCGGATCCCCGGCGCTCGCGGAGGCGCTCGCGTCCCTGCGCGACGCGTCGGGTCCCGGGGACGCCGCGGAGGTCCCGGGCGCGCGCGCGCGCGCGCTGGCGTCCATCCGCCGCGTCCTGCGCGGCGGCGCGGCGGTGACGGCGGAGGAGGCGCGCGCGGTCGTGGCGGCGGCGACGCGCGCCCTGGCGCGCGCGCCGCCCGCTTCGCGCGGCGCCTCCTCCTTCTCGCCGCGCGCCGAGCCCGAGCCCTCCGCGGAGACCAAGACGCACGCGCTGTTCACGCTGCGCGACCTCGCGCGGTGCTCGCCCGAGGCTTTCGCGCCGCACGCGAACGCGGCGCTCCCCGTGATCTTGGACGCGCTGGAGGACCCCGAGGGGACCGAGCGCGATCCCGAGATTGCGCTCGGCGCGGGCGACGCGCTGGACGGCGTCGTCGACGCCATCGCGCCCGAGGCGGCTCTGCGAGCGCTCGCGCCGCGACTCGCGTTGACGACGCTTCGCGACGGCGGCCCGCGAGGACACTCTCTCGGCGGAACGCTCTCGGCGGCGCCCGTGCGGTGCGTGGGCGGCGTCGCGGCGCGCATGTCCGCCGACGCGCTGCGCGGCGTGGCGCCCGAGATTCTCCCGGGGCTGGTCGAGGCGTTCAACAGCACGTCGGCGGACGTGCGCAAGGCGGTGGTGGACGCGCTGGTGGGGATGCACGACGCGCTCGGGGACTGGCTGCTTCCGCGGCTGAGCGGGCTCACCGCCGCGCAGCAGAAGCTGCTCACCATCTACATCAACCGCGCCGCCGAGCGCCGGGGGAAGGGCGGGAGCGACCGGGGCGAGTTGGGCGCGGGGAAAAACGGCGCGGCGGGGGGGCGCGTGCCGCTCGCGCCCAGACCGGCGCAGTGACCGACGGAGGCGGCGCGAGCGAGCGCGGCGACTATTTAATCCGACGCGAGAAAGCTCGCGCGCGTCGCTCTCGTCTACGACAAAAAGAAGGAGACGGATCGTTCCTCGGGAAAGACCCTACGTGTACGAGAACCCTTTCTCTTCTCTTCCACTCACCTCTGGATGATGACCGCACCTGCGAGTCCGTCCCCCACGGCGCGCGCCTCGTCGTCGAGCCGCTCCGGAGGGAACCCGGCGAGCTGTAGGGTGTAGTTCCCGTCGCCGGCGGCGGCGGGCGCCGCCGACGCGATGAACGCGCGCACGTCGCGCACGGTGTGCGTCAGGTTGAACTTGGCCACTTTACGCGACCCGTCGCGCAGCCGGAGCTGCACGGAGGCGCTCGGCTGCGTCTCGTCGCAGCTCCACTCGCCGGAGGCGGTCGAAACGGCGGCGTCCGGGACGGAAACGGCCGGCGTCGGAGCCGACGCGGCGAGCGTCCGCCCCGCCCCCGAAAACGCCACGTACTTGGGTTCCGGCGGCGGCTCGAACTTCTGGTCCTTGCGCACGAGGTTGATGTTGACCGGGGTCGTCGGGTTCGCGGGAACGAGCTCGGGCGGGCACTGCCCCCGGCTCACCGCCTCCATGAACGGCGTGTTACGCGGGTCGTCGTACGCGCGGAGCGCGCCGTCGTTCACCGTGAATCCGTCGCTCCAGAACGTGATCACGTGCGTCTCCGGCGACGGTTCCGGCGCCGGCTGCTCGCGCGACGCGCCGGCGGCGTCGGGCTCGGAAGCCTCGGCGGTGGACCCGAGCGTCCGGCCCGAGCCGGTGAACGCGCGGTTCGAGCCCGCGGCGCCCCGCGAACGACGCGCGGGGTCTTCCAGGTCCTCCTGCGTCCCGTCCACCGCGCCGGAAGCGCGCGCGCCGTCCAGCACGCGCCGCATCCGGTCGGCGTCGCTGTTCTTCTTGGGATCCTGCACCACCGAGCCCGACGCGGCGCCCCCCGTGAACCACTCCGTGGGCTTGTCGTCGTCGTCGCTGCCGGCGCCGGAACCGCCGCCGAGGTCCCCGAAGCCGCGAACGTTGCCCTTCGCGGCGGCGGCGCGCGTCGAGCGCGTCGAGCGCGCGGCGGGGGAGGCCACCGCCGCGGCGACCGGCGCGGCGACGGGGCCCTCGGGCGCGCCAGATCCGGCCCCCGGATCTTCAGATCCCTGTGCGCCCTCGCCGTCGCCGTGCTCGAAGAACGCCTCTACCGCGGCGGCGACGTCCCCGGCGGCGGACTCGAGGAAGAAACGAGCCTTGTCCGCGTCCGCGCACCCCGTGACGGTGGCGAACTCGGCGAGCTTACCGTCCATCGTGCGCGGCGCGTCGTTTCAGTGAAACGAGGGACCGCACACGATTGTAATCCTGGACAACCTTGGACAACCGCCCGGCGAAAAAGCGAAAGCACCAGATGACGCAGATGTGTCGACGCGACGGCCACACCCCTCGGCGCGCCTCCGAGGCCCCCGCCCCGGAGATGTCGATGTCGTCCGCGCGCGTCCTCCCCGCGTCGCTCGTGGCGCGCGCCCCGGTCGCGTCCGGCCTCCGGCGCGGCGACCGACGCGCGTGCGGCGTCGCTCGCGCTCGACCGCCGACGGCGCCTCCCGTCCACGCCTCCATCTGCGGCATCGACCTGGGCACGACCAACAGCTGCGTGGCGGTGGTGATCGACGGCCGGCCGGTGCTCGTTCCGGACGAGAAGGGGCGCCGCACGATCCCGAGCGTCGTGCACTTCGCGGTGGACGGCTCGGTGGCGGTCGGTCGGGTCGCCGCGAAGCGCCTGACGCGAGACCCGGCGAACACGTTCCACTCGACGAAGCGCTTCATCGGCAAGCGCTTCAAGGAGAAGAAAGTCGCCGAAGACGCGCGTCGCGTCCCGTACGAGGTCTGCGCCACCGTCGCGGCGGACGCGGAGGCGATGGGCCTCGCGGGGTTGGGGCCTTCGGGAAACGGCGCCGGGTTCGTGGCGGTGCGGTGCCCCGCGCTCGGGCGCAAGGTGAGCCCCGAGGAGGTCGCCGCGGCGATCCTCGCCAAGTGCCTAGCGATGGCCTCCGACGCGCTCGGCGGCGACGCAATCGAAAAGGCAGTGATCGCCGTTCCGGCGTACTTCGACGACGGCCAGTGCGCCGCGACCGAGCGCGCCGGTCTACGAGCCGGGCTGAAAACGGTCAAACTGATCCGCGAGCCCATCGCCGCCGCGCTGGCGTACGGCGTGGACGTGGAAGGGGACGAAACCGTGTTCGTGTTCGACCTGGGAGGAGGCACGTTCGACGTCTCCGTGCTGGACGTCGGCGGAGGGGCGGTGGAGGTTCTCGCCACCGGCGGCGACGCGCACCTGGGCGGCGACGACCTGGACCGCGCGGTCGCGGTGTGGCTCGCGAAGGAAGCCAGGGCACTGGGCGCGGCCGTCGACCCGCGCGGCGCGCTGCAGGCGGCGAGGCGCGCGCGCGAGAAGCTGAGCGACGCCGCGGAGGTTGTCGTGCCGATGCCGGGGGGGGCGACCAAGACGCTGACGCGGCCGCTGCTCGAGAAGGTGTGCTCGGAGACGCTGCGCGACCTGCGTCTGCCCGTGGAGACCGCCGCGGACAGCGCCGGGATCAACCTCGAGGCGCTCCAGGCGGAGAGCCGCGGCAAAAAGAACGCGCGACGAAGCAAAAAGACGGGCAGGCCGTTCGACCACGTGCTTTTGGTCGGCGGCGCGACCAAAACCCCCGCGGTGCGTCGGTTCGTGGAGAACACGTTCGGCCGGCGACCTACGCCGGGCTTGGTGGATCCGGACGAGGTCGTGGCGCTGGGCGCCGCCGCGCACGCCGGCGCGCTGGAGGGCCTGGTCGCGCAGACCGAGACCCTCGGCCCGATGCAGGCGAGCCTGATCCGCGCGTTCGCGCGGAAGATGCGCGACGAGGACGAGGCGGCGTTCGAGCGCGTCGGCGACGCGTCCGAGCGCGGCGGCGCGTTCGACGCCGCCGCCGCCGCCGCGGCGGCGGCGGCGGCCGGGATGGACCTCGTGGAGGAGGACGACGATGACTGGGGTCCGGAGGATCTGAGCGAGCTCGAGGGTCTTTCCGAGGAAGAAATCGAGGCGCGCATCGCCGAGATGGGGGACGAGGGCGAGGGCGAGGAGGACGAGGCGCGCGCGTGATTCGCGATTCGCGAGGGCGCGTCGCGAAGTCGCTCGCGAGACTCTTCGACGCGAGCGCCGCTCCGTCCGAGCTTCCTACCCCGCCAACGCCTTCGCCAGCGCGTCGACCCGGTCCCGCCAAGCCTCGCCTCTACCCTCGAGCCGCACGACGCGAGGCTGCGCGTCCAGGAACGCGGGATCGACGTCGTCCTCGTCGTCCTCGTCGTCCTCCTCGTCTCCGTTTTCGTCGTCAAAAAAGTCGTCGCCGGCGACGACGACGGCGCGCGCCGCTCCCCGCGCGACGTCGAGTTCACAGCCGCAGACGCGCAGGTACACGTCCAGCCTGTTCGCCGGCGCGGTGTCGCCCAGCCTCTCCGCCCACTCGATCAGGCTCGCGGCGGTTCTGAACGAGCCCGGCAGATCGAGTTTGGCCGTCTCCGCGACGGATCCGCACCGGTACAGGTCGAAGTGGTGCACCGCCGGCCCGAACGACGCGTCGTGGTCGTCGTACACCTGCTGCAGCAGGAACGTGGGTGAAGGCACCTCCATGGTCGGGTCGCGCGCCACCGCGCGCACGAACGCGCGGCTCAGCACGCTCTTCCCCGCGCCCACGTCGCCGTGGAGGCACACCACGTCGCCCACGCGCGCGTCGCGCGCGAGCGCGCGAGCGATGCGCTCCGTGGAGGCGAGCGACGTCGCCACGAACGTGGCGGAACCCGCGGACGCGGCGTCGTGCGCGGAAGACGAGGCGCGGGCGGAGAAGGCGATGCGCGCGCGGCACTCGCGCGTGCGGCGCAGCGCGCGGGCAGACGGCACGCCGCGCGCCGTGCGCAACGCCGCGCGGGCCACCAGCATCTCGCGCGTTCGGAAGTGGGGCATCGGGCGAGGCTGCCCGCCGAAACGAGCTCGCTGCCGAATCGCGGCGTCCGCTCGAATCGGCGGTCGGGAGGTGATCGGGGCGACCGGTGAACCGTCCGAATTTGAGCGAAACGTTTCAAAGACGAAGAACACGTTCGAATCAACGGAAACCTGTTTCGCGCGTCGAGACGCGCGAGAAAACCGAGAAAACGCGAAACGCACCTGTCGCTTTTTCACTCTTGTTTGCGGCGGGACGCGTGCGCGAAGGGAGCCAGTGGCGATGCCGGCACCGACTGAATCGGGACGCGGGCGCCCCGTGGAGATTTCTCCGCGGCACCCCAACTCTCCCCCCTCCACGAGGGAGGTCCGGATGCTGACCGCGCTGGAGGATAAGGCGGCGACGAAGCACGCGCCTCGAACGCCGGACCGAGATGTTGGAAGCGACGACGACGAGTCGCTGTACTCGGTCGGCTCACACGGCGCGCGCATCGGGCCGTACACGCCCGAGCGCGGCGCGCCGCCCTCTTACGACCACGTGATGGTGTCTCCCATGCCCACGGAGCCGCCATCTACGCCCCCGAGGCCTTACGGGCAGCACTGCTCGTACAGCGGCGAAGGTGAGCGCGGAAATCGGGTGTTGACGCCTTTTCTCGTGCGGTTACACCCTTCTCTCGATGCGCGCGACCGCTCCCGCGACTCCCCGCGCCGATTTCGCCGCCGCTGACGCCTTACGTGTCTCCGCCACCTCCACCTCGTCCATAGGCGGCGCCGAGTACGACTCGCTGGGCTTCCCCATCCCCGACTGGCTCTCCCCGCGGTGCGTGCCTCTCGGCAACTCGGCTGCCTCCTCGGAACAAACAACTCGTTTCCGGCGTTTCGCGAATCGAACGCGCGGTTCGGAGAAATCCGAACCTTCGTTTTTCTCGTCTCGGAGGCCGCGCCTCGACGGGCCCTCCGTCCGGCTCCGTCCTGACCCGTCTTCCCGCCTCTTCCGACTCTCAGATACGAGGAGATCCGCGTCAGGTTCCCCGCCGCGCGCGCGAAACAGCTCACCGCGCTCGAGGCGTACAGGGTGCGTCCTCCGCCCGCCCTCGCCGCGCCCGCGCGGAAACACCCTCGAATCTTCCCCTCTCCCGCAAGTCTCGATTCCGAACCCGACTGACGCGTTTTCAAATCTCGAAACTCCACGACACCGTCAGGCTGCCGCTCCGGAGTCTCGCGCTCCCGGCGGCGACGCGCGGCTGCGTCTCGCGCTCGAGGGCGTGCACCCCCTGCACCGCGGCGACGTGTGGTGCGAGGCGCTCGACGCGGGCGGCAAGAAAAACGCGTGCGCCGTGTCGTACGAGGCGTATCTGGACCGAGGCGCGCGCGGCGACGCGAACGCGCCGGCGCGCGCGGCGAGCGTTCGCCGCGACGCCGAGAGCGCCTTCGCGTGCCACCCCCGCTTCGCGCGCGCGACCGCGCCGAGGTGGCGCGCGTGTTCGCGCGACTCCGGAGACGCGACGACCGACGGGGACGAGTGGGACGACCGCGGGAGCGAGAGCGGCTCCGCGAGCTCGCGCGCCGCCTCGACGCGGAGAACGGCGGATTACTGTTTGCTGGACGCGCTGGAGCGCGTCTGCGTCGCGCACGCCGCGCGCTCGCCGCACGGGCACAGCGCGGCGGCGTGCACGGTCGCCGGCGTGCTGCTGCTGGTGACGGAGGACGAGGAGAAGTGCTTCTGGATGTTGACGTGCTTCGCCGAGGACGTCGCGCCCTGGGCGTTTTTCCCGTGCCACACCGGTCTGCTCACCGAGTGCCTCGCCTTCGACGAGTTGGTGACCCAGAAGCTCCCGCACCTGGCGAAAACGTGCGCGGCGGCGTCCGTGCGCCCCAGCCTGCTGTGCGCGGGATGGCTCGCCAAGCTCGGCGCCAACTCGCTTCCCGGCGAGAGCGTCTCCAGGCTGTGGGACGCGCTCGTGCTGGAGGGCGGTGACGTGCTGCCGCACGCGGCGGTGGCGTTCCTCAAGGTGGAGGGCGACGCGGCGCTCGAGGAGGCGGCGCGGTCGTCACCCGAGGGAGGCCACCGTTCGGACGGCGACGCGTCCGCGATCGGCGCTCCGTACGTCTCCGGCGCGGCGCTCCTGGACGCCGCGGAACGGAGCGCGGCGGCGCACTTCGCGACGGACGACGTCGTGGCGGATGCCGTGTTCCAGGCGCGCGCCGCGCGCGAGCGCGTCGACTGGGCGCGAGCGCGCGCCGACGTCACGCGACGCGTCGCGACGCGTCGCGCGTCCGTCGCGAGCTTCGCGCGTCTGCTCGAGCTGTTCCGGGAAAAGACGCGCGTTTCGGATCCCGAAACCGAAACCGAAACCGCGACGGCGACGGCGACGGCGGCGAACGCGCCGATTCGGCGCGACGCGTTCGCGTCGCTCGTCGCCGCGTCGTACGTCGCCGAGTCGCGCGCGGACGCCGCCGCCGCCGCCGCCGCGTTCGAGGAGGCCTCGCGCTCTTCCGGAAACGGCGGAGCCTCAGCCTCGCTCGCGGCGTGGTTGGGCGCGTGCCGCCGCAGCGAGAGCGAGGCGCTGCGCGCGTGCGCGCGGCTGTGTGAAAGCCAGACGCGCGAAACCCCGTCCGAAAAAGAAGAGCCGTTCGGCCCGACGCGCACGTTTCTGCGCGGCGACGAGCCGGCGGTTCCGGCGGCGGAGCGTCTGGACGCGCCTTCCCCCGCGTCTCTGGCGGCGGCGGTCAGAACGGCGCGCGCGGCGTTCGTCTCCGCCGACCGCGAACACGAGCGCGAGGACTCGAATCGAACCCGAAACGCCTTCGCGTGCGTCTCGGACGCGCACGCCGCGGCGCTGGAGAGCGCCATGCTCTTCGGGCGCGGCGGCGAGCGGTGGCTGGAATCGGTGCGAGGCGACGCGCGAGGCGCCGTCGCGCTCTCCGCCGTCGCCAGCGCCGTCGCCGCGGCGCGCCCGTCGGGTGTGGGGTTGGAGTTCTCGGTATCCCTCGCCACCACCGAGGACATCGTGCCCTCGATAGGGGATGCCCTGCTCGCGTGGCCGCCGCGCACGCCGCACACGCAGTACGCCGCGCTGGTACTCGCCCCGGGCGCCGCCCCGCGCCGCGTCGTCAAGCGCTTCAGCGACTTCCGCGCGCTGCACTGCGCGGCGGAGCGCGAAGGCGTGGCGGCGGCGGTGGGCCCGGCGCTGGCGCTCCCCGCGGCCGCGCCGGGGACCATCTCGTGGTCCAGCGACCCCGCGGTGGTGCAGGCCCGGCGCGTGCACCTGCAGCGGTACCTGGACGTGCTGCAGGCGAGCGGGTGCCCGGCGGCGGCGGGCTTGCTGGCGGCGTTTCTCCGCGCCGACGCAGGCACGACGGGGGACGCGGAGGCGTTTTGCCCGCGCACGCTCCGGCGCCGGTCGAGCCTGGAGAAGCGGCGGGAAGTGCGCGGCGGGGGGTGCGTGTTGGGCGCGATGACGTGCGGACCCTCGGCGTTCACGGGGGAACGCGCGCCGATCGCCGCGCGGTAGTGCGACCGCGAAGGCGGAGCCGCGGCGGTTTCGTAGTAGCTACCGTAGCGCGAAGAGCGACGAGCTCCGCGGATATTCATATTAGGAGAAACGGTAAACAACCGGTCTCGATTCTTGTCGCGCGTCACGACGCGCGCGCATCTTTCACGTCTCACCCGTCGAGGCCGAAGTAGCCGCGGATCGTGAACGGCTCCTGCTTGATCTCAGGCTCGAGCTTGATCTCGGGGTCAGGCTTGATCTCTAAGTCGGGCTTGACCTCGGGGTCGGGCTTGACCTTGGGGTCGGGCTTGACCTCAGGGTCGGGCTTGACCTCGGGGTCGGGCTTGACCTCGGGGTCGGGCTTGACCTCGGGGGGGGGTGGCTGGCCTGCGCGAGCCGCTTTGCAGGCCGCGCACCTGTATTTGTTCTTCTCGTGCGGGCACGGGTTGCAGTCCGCGCAGTTGCGTTTGTGCTTGCCATGCGGGCATGGGTTGCATTCCTTGCAGTTGCGTTTGTGCTTGCCGTGTGGGCAGGAGTTGCAGTCCGCGCAGTTGCGTTTCAGCTTGCCATGCGGGCATGGGTTGCATTCCTTGCAGTTGCGTTTGTGCTTGCCGTGTGGGCAGGAGTTGCAGTCCGCGCAGCTGCGTTTCACCTTCCCATGCGAGCAGGGATTGCAGTCCGCGCAGCTGAATTTCAGCTTGCCATGCGGACACGGTTTGCAGTCCACGCAGCTGTTTTTCCGCTTCCCATGCGGGCACGGGTTGCAGTCCGCGCAGTGGTACTTCACCTTGCCATGCGGGCACGGGTTGCATTCCGCGCAGTCGTATTTCCGCTTACCGTGCCGACACCTCTTCTCCATCGCTCGTGGTCGCAGACTCCTTCGGTCTCCGCGCGCACCCCTTCTCTGCGCGGTTGCGTGAGTCGCGAAGTGTCGTAGCTTTTGAAGCGACGTTTCGGTCGCTCCGAGAAGATTTTCCGAACTCTAAACTTCTTGTCACGGCGAAAATCGAAGGCGAACCGGCGCGTTGACAGCCGAGAATCGTCTCGACGCGCGTGCGCGACGACGCGCCTTCAGAGGTGGACGCGCGCCGACGCGTGGTCGTCTCTTGCCCGTCGCGAACGCGCTCCAGATGTCTCCCGCCGACACGCCCGACGCGCACCTGCACGAGAACGCGCTCGCGGAAGACCTCACCGGCGCGTCTCTGCTCCGAACGCGGATCGTCGAGAACACCGAGAAACCCGTCTCGAACGCCGAGACGCGCTCCGAGACGCGATCGGCGGCCGCGAGACCTTGGACGGCTCCGGATGCGCCGGAGCCCGCTCGGCCGAGTGCGAAGCACGCGTCGACGCGCCGTCCCGGCGCGATTCTGCGCGCGGCCGAGCGGCTGGTCCTCGCCGCCGCGGTGGAGGACGCCGCGGCGGGGGACGCGAACGAAGGCGACGGTTCGCGCGAGCAGCCCCCCGTTTCCGACGACACCCTCGAAGCGCGGTTTCGCGGATCGGACGTGTTCGACGCGCTCTTCGCCGAGAAAGAAACCGACGGCGAGACGAACCTTCCCGCGGCGAAGTGGTGGACCTCGATGGTGGACCTGCGTCTCCCCGAGGAAGCCCTCGACCTCGACGGGCTCAATCGAGCGGCGAGCCCGCGCACGCGTCTCGCCGCGACGAAGGGAAGCGAGACGTTCGCGAAACGCGACGCGGGCCCGCGAAGCGCCGACGCGCGGGCGAGGACGACCAAAGGCGGATTTCGGAAACCCGCCGCCGAGACTCTCGAGGCGTTCGCGTCGGAGACCGAGCGTCTCGGCGTCGACCGAACGAACCGTGCGGACGCCGACGCCGAAACGCTCGCGCGTTCGCTCGCGCGTCTCCGAATCGCCGTGGACGGCGCCAAGGCGAAGGCGCGCGTCGCGCGCGCGCGGCTTTCGCGGCTCGGAATGAACCCGAGCCGCGAAAGCCGCGGCGACTCCGACTCGGACTCCGACGACGCGCGCCTGCGTTTGGCGTTACGGGGCGTCGGCGCGGACCTTTCGCGACTGGCGGACCAGTCAGAGAGTGCGTTCGCGACGCGCATGGACGCGCGCGCGGCGGAGGCGCGCGCGGCGCTCGACGCGCGGCTCGCGCGCCGCGCGCGGCGCGACGCCCCCGGCGACGCTCCCGGCGACGCGCGAGACGACGCGGGTTCCCGCGACGAGACGACGCGGGTTCCCGCGAAACCGCTCTCGTCGCCTCCCGGGAACGCGCTGCTCAAGTTCAACGCGCAGTCGCGGAGGACGCAGCCGCTGCGCGACTTTTTAGTGGCGCACTTCGAGCACCCGTACCCCTCGGACGCGCAGCGCGAGCGCCTGGCGCGGGAAACGGGCATGTCGCGCGCGCAGGTGGGCAACTGGTTCATCAACGCGCGCGTGCGCATCTGGCGGCCGATGATCTTGCGTCTCGGCGAGCAGATCGAGGACGAGCGCGCGGCGCGCGCCGCCGCCGAGGGCGCCGAGCAGGGCGGCAGAGGCGCGCGCGCGAAGAGACGGACGAACCGAACGCGCGCGCGGCAGGGAGAAGCGAGAAACGACGAGTTATTACTCGCGGCGAACGCGGCGCCATCGCGGCGCGCTCCGTGAATTCCCGCGCGCGCGTGAAACGGCGCGCGACGACGCGCGAAACTAAAAAAAAAAACGCGCCGCACGCGCCAAACATTTATTCATCCGATGCGCCGCGCGAAACCCGGGTTCGGAAACCGCGCTTTCCCGCGCGCGTTCGTTAACCCCCCCCCCACCCCCCCGCATCCCTTCGACCGCGGAGATCGCGACACGGCGGCGTGAATGTCGCCCGTCGCGGTTTCCTCTCGTCCACGTCGACTAAAAAAAAAAAACGCTTCTTCATCACCGCGACTCCGCCTTTTCGCGCAACGTCTGTTTCCCGTCCGCGCCCGCGACGAACGCCGTCTCCTTGAGCAGCACGATGACGACGGACATGTTGTCGCACCCGATACCCGTCCCCTTCGTGTCCGGCGCCATGCACTCGTCCGCGAGCTGCTCGCAAATCTTGCTCAGGGGCACGTCGGCGTCGAGGCGCGCGCGCACAAAGTCCACCGTCTGCTGGCTGGTGAGCACGTCCCAGATGCCGTCGCACGCGATGACCAGGAACTCGTCCCCATCCTTGATTTCGTTCACCGTGATCTCGGGGTGCGCCGTGACGATCTGCTTGTGCGCGGGCAGGCTCGTGGACCGCTTGTACTCGAGGTCACCGATGGCGCGCGAGAGCGCCAACGAGCCGTTCACGCGCCCCTCCTGCACGAATCCGCCGGCGTTTTGGATGCGCGCGCGCTCATCCTCATCCTGCGGCTTGTGGTCGCGCGAGAGCGCCACCGCCTCGCCGCGGCGGCAGAGCACCGCGCGGCTGTCGCCCGCGTTGGCGACGGTGAGCGTGTTGTTTCGGATCACCGCCACGACACACGTGGAGCCCGCCTGCGGACCGTCCCATGGCAAGGAGAGGGCGTCGCCATCCTCCGAGTCGCGCGCGTCCTCGCCGGAGAGGCGCGCGCGCGCGATGATCGCCTGCCGCATCTTCCCGGCGACGTCCCCGGCGTCGTCGTCACCCTTGCCCGCGAGCGCGGTCAGCTCGTCGCGCGCGGAGACGTCGATCATGTTCGTGTCCATCGCGAGAAAGCTGTCCACCAGGCCTTGGCTCACGTCCCCGCGCTTGTACGCCTCGGAATCCTTGAACACCTCGTGCAGGTACCGAGAGACGTAGACGGCCACCTGCGTGCGCGCGCGAGACGGTTCGGGTCGCCGCGCCGGGGCGCACGCCATCGCGCGATCAGTCGTCGTCGAGCGCGAGCGCGAGCGCGAGCGCGAAAGCCGCGTGAGGAAAATGAGACGGCTTCGGTCAGCGCCGCGATTCGCGACGCGCGCGCGACGGGACGAGAACAAATGCGAGAACGACGCGAAGCGTGAGGAAAAAAGGAGGCGCCTTTCGGCCACGTCGGATGCGATCGAAGCAGGCGCGGGCGGTGGACGCACCTCCTTGCCGCCGTGGCCGTCGTACACGCCGAAGAAAGCGGTGTCGTCGTCCAGGCCGAGAACCGTGGCGTGCGCGTCCTGCGGTCGAAGGCCGGGGATGGGTTCGGTGAGCGCCGGCGAGAGAGGGAGGGGTCGGGAGATCTTGCGGCGGCCGCGCGAAACCTTCCCCGCGCCAGACGGGTGTCGGCGCGGAAAGTTACCGAAATTTCGCCGTTCGCGACGCGCGGGCGGCG
>MDSV01039009.1_pt1 | contig 48866 bp, 38 predicted proteins | sample 810851 | NCBI WGS metagenome assembly MDSV01 (sample SAMN05326640, study PRJNA326480) | marine metagenome | isolation source: seawater | place: Atlantic Ocean: North East | collected 2012
CAGCAAGGTCAGCAAGGCCAGCAAGGTCAGCAAGGCCAGCAAGGTCAGCAGGGCCAGCAAGGTCAGCAGGGCCAGCAAGGTCAGCAGGGCCAGCAAGGTCAGCAGGGCCAAGGCCAGCAAGGCCAGCAGCAGGACAACGGACAGGGCCAGCAGCAGCAGGGCGGCCAGCAAGGCGGCCAGCAAGGTCAGCAGCAGCAAGGCGATCAGAACGGTGAGAACCAGAACGGTCAGGGCCAGCAGCAGCAAGGTCAGACCCAGAACGGCCAACAAGGCCAGCAGGGTCAACAGACCGACCAGCAGCAGGACCAACAGCTCGACACCCAAAGCGGCAACGACAACGACGGCGACGGCATCCCCGACGACCTCGACAACGACGACGACAACGACGGCATCGTCGACGACCTCGACAACAACCCGAAGGACCACGACAACGACGGTACCCCGGACGCTGAGGACGACGACGACGACGGCGACGGCATCGATGACGAGACCGAAGTCAACGACGGCGACCCCAACACCGACATCTACGATCACGACAACGACGGCATCAACGATGCCGTTGACCTGGACCGTGACAACGACGGTATCGACAACCGCAACGACCTCTCGGAGACCGGCGAAGACCTGTCCCGTGACCACGACAACGACGGCATGGACGACGGCGTGGACGACGACGACGACAACGACGACATCCTCGACGTTGACGAAGCCGACGGCGCGACCGGCAACTACCGCTACGACCACGACAACGACGGCATCTGGGACCTGACGGACACGGACGACGACAACGACGGCCTGTCCGACTGGTTCGAACAGAACGACGGTAACCCGATGACGGGTCAGTTCGATCACGACAACGACGGCACCGACAACGTTGACGACGCTGACGACGACGGCGACGGCATCCTCGACGAACTCGAGATTTGAGGCCAACGCTTCGCTTGCAGCACAACACCGGCGCGTGACGCCGGCGGCCGGATCTCAGGGGGGTGCGCCCCCCTGAGGTCCTCCTCCCTCTGAACAACGCTTCAAGTACGACACGACCACAGTGATGGTTGATGGAGTGCAACATCGACGCCCAAGGCAAAGCTCTGCGGTTGGCCGGCGGCCTCGCAGGCCTGACCTTCGGGCTTGCCCTGACGACGCTGCTGGTGCTCGACGTACTCAGCGGCCTGGTGGTCTCATCGGCGGCTGCCGGAGCCATCTTCGGTGGGGCCTTTGCCATCTTCGAGGCCCGCGCAGGTTGGTGTGTGGTTCGAGCCCTGGGCTTTCACACACGTTTCTGAATGCATCACGCGGCGTTGATACCTCGCCCCTTGCGTGATACCCTAACGCAGCACTGCACCCTCGGTCTTGAAATAGGGCACGAAGGTCCACAAACGCTCGAGGGTGTGCGCATGCTGAAGAAGGACCTCAAAGAGAAAATCTTGAACCGACAAAAGAACACTGCAGCCGTAGGTTTCGTGTTGCTGATGCTCTTCAGCAGCCTTGGCATCGTCCTGACGTCGATGGAACCCGCACCCCCCGAGTCGTCCATCGTCCAAGCGCCCAGTGTGGCTTTGGTGGATGCACAATCCTCCGAACAAGGCGGCCAAACCTCCTGGGACCGCGGTGTGGATCACCTGCCGTTGCAGGACATCCACCCCGCCCTTTCGGACATGATGTGGTCCGACCCCGGCGTTTCTTTCGGTATCATCAGCGACCTTGACGCCCTCATGCTCGGCTTGCCCGGATACACCACCCTGCTCGAAGAATCTCGCTTGGAAGACCACGACAACGACGGCATTGACGATTTGGCGGATCTTGACGACGACAACGACGGCATCTACGACCTGCTGGAACGCTTTGACGGATGCTACGGCACCGACCCCTACGACCACGACAACGACGGTATCCTCGACGCCGAAGACTGGGACGACGACAACGACGGAATTTTGGAAGGTCCGATCGACTATGCCGCCCTCGAAGGCCTCGGCCTCGATCCTCGAAACGTGTCCACCGATCGCTACGTGGTCTCCACCACCGTTCACCCCTGGACCAACATCCAAGTCGGCCAGTATTACGTCGTTGACCAACACCCCTTCGATCACGACAACGACGGCGTCACCGACGAGGACAGCGACGGCTCCGGAGCCGGCCGCTACGACGAGGACGACGACAACGACGGGCGCATCGACCAATTCACATGGCCGTGCGACCTTGACGGCGACGGCGTGCAGGACTACTTCGATGAGGACGACGACGACGACGGCGTGCTCGACGAACTCGACGCTCACCCCTACGACGCGTCCATCACCGACACGATGTCCAGCACGGCTTCGCTGTACGACGCGCCCCGCACCTGGGCCTTCAACGAGTACCGCGCGTACTCGGGCGGTGTGAACTACGTCGAGTGGGAGAACAACCGCGTCAACGGGCCCGGCGCCACGGCCTCAGGGTTCACCGCAATCGGCCAGGAAGGTACCGACTGGGAATCCTCTGGAACCCCCTCCTTCACGACCATCGTTGACGGCGACCTCGACGGCGACGGCATCCCCAATTTCCTTGACCCTGACAACGACGATGACGGTACGCCGGACAGCTCCGACACGGACGACGACAACGACGGCATCCTCGACATGGTCGACCCCGATGACGACAACGACGGCATCCTCGACACCTGCGTGAACCTCGACACCAACGGCGACCAGATTGGCGATTATACCGGCCAACGCAACGGCGAAGTCACCGCGTTGGACAGCACCACCATCAACGGCGGCCAGAACTACCAAACGGCCAACGACGTCCCGACGTCGAACGGCGGAACGGGCACAGGATTGACCGTCGACATCGTGGCCGTCAACGGCGCGATCACCCAAGTCACGATTGCCGATGCGGGGTACGGCTACAGCGCCGGCGACACGATCACCATCGACGGTGGAAACTTCGGAGCCTCAGTCGATGTGAGCACCGTTTCCACCCTCGTCTTCGATGTGCCTGGTGCCGACGCAGACAGCGACGGAACCATCGATTGCGAGGTGGATTACGACCAAGACCTCGACGACGATCGCCTTCGCGCATTTGACCAGAACTTCAACGGCCTTTACGACTGGTTGGACCCAGACATGGGCGGCACCACGTCCCCCGACAACCTCGGCAACCCCCTCGTCGTGGGCAGCGCTTCGGACATCGAATACGACACGGACAACGACGGCATCCCCAACGAAAACGACACTTTCCCCCTCAACACCACCAGCGAGGTGGCCACGTGGAACTGTCCGACGCTCACCAATCCAAACCCCACCAACCCCGATGCGAAGTGCACCATTTGGCGTGCTTCCTTCTCCCAATTCAACGACTGGGACGGTGACGGGATCAGCAACTGGGACGACGTCGACGACGACAACGACGGCATCATCGATCCTCTCGACATCGACGACGATTGCGACCTCGACAACGACGCCGACCTTCACGCCATCAACGGCGCACTCTACCGCGACGACGGCATCAACGCCGTGGATTCCGACATCGACGGCGACGGCCTCGAAAACGACATCGACTGGGACGACGACAACGACGGCATCGCCGACATCTTCGACCCGGATGACGGAAACTGCGGCCTCTTGGACGCCGACCTGAACGACAACTTCCAGACACCCTTCTACCCCATCAACGACGGCGGGTTGCTCGACGGCAGCCTGGACAGCCAAGGCTACAGCGACAACACCTCGGATTTCTGGGCCATGGTCTACCAACACAACCCCTTCTCGGAGATGGTGCTGAACTACAACGGCTACGACGGCAGCACGAACCCGCCAACCGCTGGGACCGTTCCCGAATTCTACTGGTACTACTACGCCCGTTGGAACAACTACAACGGCGGAAATGAATGGGACATCGACAGCGACGGGGACTCCCTCGTGAACGGCTTGGATACCGACCAAGACGGCGACGGCATTCCGGATTGGTGGGACCAAGACGAAGGCAACGACGGCATCCTTGACGTGAACGACATCAAGATGGGCGGATCCATCGACATGTCCACGTGCGGCCACACGGTTGGACAGTTCGGAAACGGATACGTCTGCGGGTATGCCTATGCCCTTGCATGGCACATGCCGCTCAACGGCGTGAACGCACAGTTTGGCGCTCCCTACTCCACCCGTCCCGACGCCAACGTCGACCAAGGCGCCGTGGTGCCACCGACCAACACCGAAGTCGGGTGCACACCCGGCGCACAGGGCGGTTGCTACCTCTTCGACTTCGGCGGCGACGGCGCACCAGAATCCGGCATTTCCTACACGGACATCGTGAACAACCGCGACGCCTACATCACCTGGCTTGGATTGCTCATCGGCCTTTGGCAGTGGCAATCCGACAACGGCCCCGAAGCCGACTTCCCCGACGAGCTCGGTGCTGACTTTGACGACAACGACGTGGACGGCGACACCGACGGCGACTTCACCAACGACACCATCGACGTCGACGACGACTACGACGCAGTGTACGATTGGTTCGACGTTGACGACGACAACGACGGCATTTGGGACTTCTTTGAAGTCGACAGCAACGACGACTTTGACGACGACAGCGGGCAATTGAACTCCAACTTCTTTTCCGGACTCAACTGCGTGGACAACGACGACGACGGCAACGACCTCGACGCGGACGGCGACGGTTACTTCCAGGCGGTCTGGGACCTCGGCGTGCAGAGCCAGGGGCTCCGCCAACCCGCGTACTATGACGTCGACAACGACAACGACGGCGTGCCCGATGGCGAAGACCCCGACGATGACAACAACGGCATTCCTGACGAGGTTCAGGAAGCCATTGCTGGCTGTTTCTGGGGCGAGGAGCAATCCACCTTCGATCACGACAACGACGGCATCGCCGACTGGGCTGATGACGACTGGGACGGCGACGGCATCAACAACACCGTGGAACTTACCGCAAGCTCTGGACAACCTGACCCGATGGTGTACGCCTTTGACCACGACAACGACGGCATGCGCGACGACCTGGACGACGACGACGATCAGGACGGCATGAAGGACGAGGACGAAGTGTTGCTGTGGCCGACGCGCTTTGGCAGCAACTCCACCAACCCATGGGACCACGACGACTTTGGCAACGGAGAAGGGATGGCCAACCCCAACGACCCCTTCACCGGGCCCGACTCGGTGGACCTCGACGACGACAACGACACCCGAGAGGACGACGATTTCGACGTGCTTGAGGAGGGCTATACCTCCGACGCCTGCACCAACGGCGCTGAGAGTTCGGATTGGGACAGCGACAACGACTGCAAACTCGATGCCGACGACAAAATGCCGACCTACATCTCCCTCAATATGCCCGATACCCTGTGGCTTGACGCTCAAACGCCGGCCATTTTCTCCGGCCATGTGGACTGGATCAACCCCATCACGGAACAATTCGAAGCCGCACCCAACCTGCCGGTTCAGGTGCACATCGAATGGACGGCCAACGACACCACGGCCCTGGAGACCATCGACGTCCTGACCAACCAACAAGGCAACTTCTCCGTGGGGCAGTTCCTCTACCCAGAGGACTTGACCGTCGGCGACAACACGACCTATCGCGTGTACGCCGAGGTGACAGAGATGTTCATCTTCAACGGCAACAAGTCGCAGGAATACACCGTCGGCGTGGAAGCCAATCTTACCGTGGACTACTCCGCTTGGACGTACTTCCGATCTGACGAACAACCGTTCTGGTTGGACTTCAAGGCCCACTACACCGCCGATTGGCAGCGTGGCTTCTACGACAACCGCATCCGCGAGGGGCCGGTGAGCTTCTCCATCTTTGGCGGCCTCTTCGGCAACCGCACGCATCCGACGGACTTCACCGGTCTTGATGGCGCAGGCTACCGTACCGACGCCACTGGCTGGGCCTCGCTGACCTTCGTTCAGAGCCTCGGCATCAGCGGCGTGTGGAAGCAAGTGCGCTGGAACTCGACCTTCGACAATGGCCCAGGGCAGATTCCCGGCGCCTACGAACAAATCCTCTGGAACGCCCAGACCGGCCAGCACACGGTGGTCGGCTCGTACGACTACACGAACACCAGCCTGCCGCCGGGCGATTTGGAAGTCGTGGCCAAGGTCAACCCAGAGTTGGCCATGGACGGACTTGGCGACCCAGAATGGCCGTATGCCTACATGCACGGCGACGAGTCGGAACCCTTCTCCATCCGCGTCATGCATCGAATGAACATCGACGGAACGCTGATCGTCAAGGGCACCAGCCCGGTGTACTACTTTGACTCCACCATCAACAACGGCGATGGCACCTTTGGCAACTGGGCCACGCTGTGGCACCAGCCCGCCCTCGACGCTGCAGGGCTCGATTTCAACAGCGTCTCGGCGCTGAAGCCCTATCCTACGAGTTGGGACGGGGACCTTTCGACCCTGACCGGGCAAGCCACCTTGTTGCGTGATTTCATCAGCGCCAATGCGTCGCATTGGTTCATCCGCCTCACCAACGGGGCCGACAGCAACGTGCCGCCTTGTGGAGCGGTCAACATCAACGACCCACAAAGCCCCGTACGCTGTGAAATCGTGCCTGAAATGGACACCGGCGACAGCCTCGTTGTCACCGGCGCGGTGTCGAACCGTACAAACGTCCCATGGGACGCCGACCCCGTTGCTTTGCAAGTGGACATCGACAACAATGGACAGTTCCTCGGTGCTCAGGAGACGGCCTTTGCAGGCCGACCGACGATCAGCGACGGCGAAGCCCGCTACGAGTACAATTGGAGCTGGTTCAGCCAGTACAGTTCAGGCACCTACGGCATGCGCGTGGACTTCACGAACTCGGCCTACTACTACACGGGCAACTCGACCACGCTCGCCCAGACGGGCGCGTACATCAACGTCACCGTGGTCGGTACCACCGACTTCCTGACGACCTCCGTGCCACGCCTTTACCGGAATTCGACAACCACCATCCAGGCCAAACTCGTGGACAACGCGCTTCGGCCTGTCGCCGATCAGGCCGTCAACTGGACGTGGTCTGGCGACGGACGGACGGGCGTGAACTTCACCGACGCCAACGGCCTGTTCGACGTTCCGTTCAACGTCAGTGGCAACGATCCGCTGGGCCAGTTTACCCTGACCTTTGCCTTCGGTGGAAACCCCTTGCTGAAAGGCAGCAACGTCATCGAAGACGTCTGGATTGTTTCACGCACCTACATGGCGGTCGTCGACAGCGACCCATCGTTCCGCCAATCCGGTGATCGATGGGACTTCACCGCTCAAGTCAAGGACGACGGAAAAACGCGTGAACGTGATTCCATCGGTTCTGCCTTGGACGGCGCAAATCCACCGTCCGGCGGACTTGTTGACGTGATTTTCGAAGGCACCGACTTCGACGGCGTTCAGCACCGGCAACACATCGCGACGCTGGCGCCCAGCGCGGGCTTGATTTCACTCCCAGAACCTCAGCCCGACGGATCGCACCTGTGTTTCTACGACGCGAACGGCGACGGCTTTGCCGACCGCGACATCGACAAGGACGGCCTCAGCCGAGAGGAGAGCGTCGGTTGCTTGCGCGCCGACATCACACCGCTCGACCCAGGGCTGCTGCGCGCTGACCCCGAATCCTTCTTGCCAGACGGGTTCGGTCCAGTCGACGTCATCCTTCGCTTCGAAGAGAACCTGCCAAACGAAGGCTGCGCGCCGCTTGACGTGACGACCTTGGGCATCCAAGGTGTGTGGGACGCCTGCACCAGCATGCCGGGGAACGACCACTTCCGCGTGGTCATGACGCACAACGCGAACGGCTTTGCACTCATTGGCCGCACCACCCTTGACGTGGACGACCAGATCGTCTACACCAGCGAAATTGATCCGCTCACCGGCGAGGTCGTGTCCAAGCCGATGATCGTCACGGGCATGCTTCAAGACGAGCTTGGAACGGCCATCGGCAACCGCCTTGTCCGCGTCAATTACGAGATGGTGAACGGCCAATCCGGGCCCGTAGCCTGCTTGAACGACGTGACCAACGCGGAAGGCGAATTCGCCATCACGTGCCCGCTCACGGGCGTGCTCGCAGGCAAGGCGAAGGTCACCGTGACCTACTCCTCCTTCGACAACAACGACGCCTACCGCTACGAGAACAAGACCGTCCAAACCGAGTTTGCCGTTTTCAGCAACTCGACGCTCGGCATCACCGAGGTTGGACCCTTCCGGTCCAGCGTTGAATCCTACACGTTGCAGAACGGCTCCTCGTACCCGGTCCTGTACCTGAAGGAATCCTTCCACGTTGACGCTCGCCTTCTGCAGGCCAACGGCGCCAGCGTGGGTGGGAAGTGCCTGAACATCTACCTCGACCCAGAGGAGAACGTGCGGCCGATTTCGACCATCCGAACAAGCGACATTGATGGGACGATCGAATGGTTCAGCGGCGATCCCGAGCAGAATCCATCGCTGAAGGGCGTTGAGACCACGGGCGGGAAACTCGAGGGAACCCGAACCTTGCGTGTGGCCTTTGAGCCAGACCGAAACGTGCCCGGTGGTTGTGACAAGGACATCTCCAACGTCCTGAACGGCTCGTTCATGGACATGACCGTCCTCGTTCGTTCGCGGATCGACCTCCAGGTGCTCGAATCGTGGAGCAAGGTCGGCGACAACGGTGTTGACGAAGGCGACGAAGTCTTTGGACAGGTGGCCCTCCTTCGCGACCGCATCAACGTGGCCGTTGAGAACGAGGAGATCACCTTCGCTCGCCAGTATTGGTCAACGGAGGAAAACGGTTGGGTGACCGAAGGTCGCAACCGGTCGGTTACCAACGAACAAGGCCGTGCCGAGTTCACGTGGACGTACACTGGGAAGACGTGCGCAGGTGAGCCCTGTGACGGCAACTGGCGCATCATCGCGTTTTACGCAGGAAGCGTGAACTTCGCCGAGTCCACGGACAACATCACCCACGAAGTGACGTACTTGGAGGCGGTTGAGGCCTCTGGAGATGGCTTCTTTTCGACGTCCGTGGTGCTCAGCCTTTCGGTGATCCTCGTTGCTTTGTTGATTGCCGGCGCCCTGATTTACGAGCGTTCACGCTCGCGGCGACAAGTCGACCAACTCCGCGGATTGATTTCGACGATGGCGTGGCAACTTGAGACGTCCAACGAATACATCGCGGCCATCTTTGAGGGCTACAAGAGCCTCGTCAAGCACTTCCGCAAGTACGGATTCATGAAGAAGGTCTTCGAGACGACGCGTGAATTCGAGACTGCGGTTCGTGCAGCCTTCAGCATGGTTCCTGACCAGCAACTGGACGACTTCTTGACGATCTTCGAAGAAGCGCGCTACTCGGACCACACCATCGATGTCGGTCACCGAGACCGTGCCCTGAGCACGCTCGGTGCCATCCAAGGCTCGCTGACGCGTGCTTTGGGCGAGGAAGCGGTGGCGGTCAGCGTTCGCAAGGAGGTCGTGGGCCTCTACGACAACCAGACGAAGGCCGGCGAGTTCGTGGCCGCCGACGGGACCGTGCGCCAGGCCGGCCTCGACGAAGGGCAGGACGAAAGCGGCTTCAGCATCTGATTCCTCTACCGAGGCCGTCATTGACGGCCGAACGTTGAAGGAGTTGGCCGACTGAGCGAAAGCATGGACGATTGGAAGGTCTTGATCGACCAAGCGATGCAGCAGGAAACCACCGACCTCATCGGGGCTCACGCCACGTATGGGCAAGCCGTACGCGCTGGCCTGGCCCATGCGCAGATGCTTCTGGACGACATTGAAGCGGCCCAGATCATCGAAGCCCTGTACGGCGCTCTGGTGGCGTACTCACAACAAGTGATGCTTCGGATGAAGGCAGAAGACCCGGAAATCGGGGGCGTGGATCACGCCTTCCGCGCCGGGCAAGCCTACGGCGTCTCGTGCGTGTTGAACCACCTGATCGACCAGCTCACCGACGTGGCCGGCATCACGGCTTTGGGTGCTCTCGATGACTTCTCGGACACGCTGCACCACGAAATCGTGGTGCAAAGTCGCGCCGCCGGCCTGACCGTGGAACTCCTCGATGCCAAGGGCGACGTTCTGCTTGAGTGAGGTCCTGCGCCTCTGTGGCCCCTTTTGGGGCATCGGTGCCTTCATAACGAGAGGGTCGGTCGCGAGCCTTGCTTCACGCATCGAGGGAGTCAATATGAGCAAGCCGAAGAACAAGACAAACGCCGATCTGGTCGATCTCATCGACCAGCTCAAGGCCCAGTCACGTGACACCGGCGCTGCGCTTTGGCGAGATGTGGCTCAGCGGCTCTCCAAGAGCCGCTCCAACTGGGCACAGCCCAACCTGAGCCGTGTGAGCCGGTATGCTCCCGAGGGAGCGACCGTCGTCGTGCCGGGCAAGTTGCTCGGCTCAGGGGACGTCGCCGGTTCACCCACCATCGTCGCCTACAGTGTCAGCGCGGGCGCACGTGCAAAGGTCGAAGCCGCCGGGGGCCGCGTAATGAGCCTCCGAGAGCTGATGAACGAAAACCCGAAGGGATCAGGGGTGGTTGTCCTTGCTTGAGTCGACCACCTACGTGTACGACGCCGACGGGGCCATCCTTGGCCGTTTGGCCAGCGCCGTGGCGGACCTCCTCCAAAAGGCGTCCCGTGAGGGGCGTGAGGACAAGGTCGTCATCGTCAACGCCGAGAAGGCCATCGTGACCGGAAGCCCGGTCTCCATCATGGCGACGTATCACGCCAAGTACGAACTCAACCACGCCAGGAAGGGTCCGTATTTCCCGCGCATGCCGGACATGATCCTCAAGCGAACCGTTCGCGGCATGTTGCCTTACCAGAAGAAGTCCAGCGGCCGCCGTGCCCTCCGCAACCTGCGTGTGGAGATCGGCTGCCCGTCCCACCTGGACGGGGACTTCCCCGACGGCCACACCGCCGGAGACCGTTCCGCCTATGAGCGCCCGCTCCCTGACCGCTTCATGAGCCTCGGGGACATCAGCGCCGGCCTTGGTGCGCCTGCGCACCGCTGGGGAGGTGACCAGTGATGGCGAAGAAAAAGAAGTCCGTCGAATCCTCAGGGAAGCGCAAGACCGCAATTGCCCGCGCCTCGGTGAAGCCGGGCAAAGGACGCGTTCGTGTGAACAGCTCCCCCATCGAGATCCTGCAACCCTCGCTCTCCCGCCGCAAGGCGATGGAGCCGCTGATCATTGCCGACGCGATGAACCGCCTGAGCAAAGTGGACATCAACGTGGTCACCCACGGCGGCGGCATCATGGGCCAGTCTGACGCCATCCGCACCGCTATCGCCCGAGGCCTGGTGCTCTACAACGGTGGAGCCGAGGGACAAGATTCGGAGTTGCGAGACGAATACCTTCGTTTCGATCGTTCGCTTTTGGTCAACGACCCACGCCGCAAGGAGCCCAAGCACCAACTCGGTCGTGGCGCTCGCCGCAAGAAGCAGAAGTCGTACCGTTGAGGTGATTTGAGATGATTATTCCAGTTCGGTGTTTCAGTTGCGGGTCCATTGTGGCCCATGTCTGGGAAGATTACAACGCCAAGGTTGACGGTGGCATGGAGCCCGCTCAAGCGCTCGACGAAGTCGGGTTGGAGCGTTACTGTTGCCGTCGGATGTACATCGGCCACATCGACCTCCTCGAGGACGTGGCCACGTACAGCGCAGCACGCCAACGGTGAGCAGGAAACAAAGGGGCCCGTGGGTTAGCTTGGCCTATACTTGGCGGCTGGGGGCCGTCAGACTCCGGTTCAAATCCGGACGGGCCCACTCCTGTCCATCCACGTGCTGACTTGATATGCGTCAGCGACCACCCTTTGGCATGCGTCGTCGAGCCAGCGCTCTGTTGGTGCTCCTCCTTCTCTCGTCTGTTGCCCCCGCCCTGTCTCCAGCAGGCGCATCTGACGTGTCCATCGTGGCCGATGCCACATGGAGCGGCGACGTGACGCTGACGGGGAACCTGACCGTCGAAGGGCCATCTGTGTTGACATTGGAGCCCGGCACGGTGGTCGACGCGGACACGTACGCCATCCACATCATTGACGGTGGCGTGTTGATCGCGGATGACGCAATCATCACCTCGACCGCTCCTTTCCCCTCTCAAGGCTCCCACGGTTCCGGCTTGTGGCCGGGCGTGGTCGTCGATGCGACGTCCAGCGCATTCCTGAACGGAACACTGGTGGAGCGGGCGGAAACGTGCCTTCACCTTGAAGGGACCTTGGAGGCCACAGGTCTCAACCTTGAGGACTGTTACATCGGCCTCGATGTCACCGGAGGAGCGGTGGCCGACATCAGCAACCTCCACGTTGAACGGGCCGACGTCTATGCGGTTCGTAACGGTGGAGATCTTGACCTCCTCACTGGTGCGTCCTTGCACAACGTCTCCATCGGCCTGTTGTCCGACGGGACCACTCACGCCACGAACCTCGACGTTGACGGCGCCCTTCAGGGCCTGAATGCTGTCAGCGGCACCGCCGTCGTGCACGGCATGACGGTCGCTCAAAGCAAGATTGCCATTGGAGCATCGGCGGGAGCTTTCCTCGAAGTGCACGATGCGAACGTGACGACCTCTGGCTTGGCCGTGGACGCCAGTGACGCAACGGGACTGTTCGTGGACGGTCTCGAGGTGACGGAAACGTCCAGGCTGCTTCAAGGCCGCAGCGTGGCCGGATTAAGCCTCAGCAACGTAACGGCCTCCATCGCAGACAACAGCGCATCCACCAAAGCGGTGGATTTGCCGTGCAGCGGTACGTGCAACATCTCGTCAGCCCACCTCGTGTTGGACAACGCGACAGTGCACGTTTCTGGTGCGGGCACCACCGGGTTTTCTGACGTGGCCCTTCACGCAGTGAACCTTTCGCGTCCAGCATTGGAAGCCACAGGCTCGGGGGCTTTCGAAGCCGACGGCCTGACGGTTTTGGGCGAGAGGGGCATCCTGGTGCGCGACGTCAACACTCACCTCCACGACGTCCACGTGGACCTCGGAACGGGCGATGGGCCAGCCATCGATCTGATGGCAGGCACCCATGATTGGGGGGACATCGTCCTCGAGCGGAGGTACAACAGCTTCGATCAATCCAGTGAGGGCCTTGTGGCCCGCTATACGACGCTGAACGTCAACGCGCTGACGGCGACGAATCTCTCCACCGGCGTCCACCTTGACACCGCACACTTCGAATCCAACATGGTGTCCAGCTTCGACGGCCGTCATGCAGGGCTGATGCTCGAGGACAGTACGTTGATCGTCGCCAACCTTGACACCCGTTTGAGCACCACCGGCCTGGACGCCGTGGCCTCGTCCTTGATCGTCGAAGACTGGTTGGCCGACCGCCATCAACTTGGGCTCAGCTTAGACGATGCTTCCACGGCCACGGTTCGTGTGTTCAGTGCAAGCGGAGGCACAGGCTCCTCCGATGCGTTGGGCGGAGGCACCTTCCTCTGGGGAGGAAGCCCCAGCACTCGGGTCCAAACCTCCGCTCACGACCGCTTCATCGAAACGCCGGTCACCTTCACAGATCTGGATGAAAATCCAGTCATTGCGGCCATCATGGTTCACGGATTCCACCTGTCTTCAGACGTCAACGGCGCCGCAACACTCCCCCTGTTGAGCGGCGGTTCAAACGTCGTGGCTCTGGCCAATGGTGCCGGAGTCAGCGACCAACTCATCGGCGGTCAAAACGGCCAGCGGATGCAGATTCCAGTGCTTCCCAACGGCGATTGGGTGTTGCCCAACGGCATCAATGCAGTGCTCGGGCCCAAACCCGACGGTACCGCTCACCAATTGAACGGCGATTTGACGGTTCGGCAAGGTGCAAGCCTTACCCTTGATGGCACCACCCTGCAGCTCGGGTCGGGCTTCAGTGCCGAGGTGGAGACAGGGGCGGCCCTGTTCGGGCACAACGGCCGTCTTGTTGCAGACCAAATCGCGGCCCTCGGATCGGCAAACCTCGGCGGTGGAGAAGGCCGATTGCTCGTGGACGGTCCCTTGACGTGGTCCTGCTCTTCTGGCACCACCGCGACCGGTGTGGAGTTGCTTCAGGCAACGACGCTGACGCCAGGATGCGAAGTCATGATGCTCGACGGGGCCGTGAACACCACGGTCACGGCCATGACATCCGCGCGGCTTGAATTGCAATCGCCAATGACCGTGGAAGTGCTCGACGTGGGCCAGCCGGTGGCCGGCGTCAGCATCATCGTGGCGGGCGACATCAGCACCACGGGCGCAGACGGTCGAGTGGAAGGCAGCTCGACCGCCCTCTTGGTGGACGAAACCGGGACGACGGAAACGGGCGTGATCATGGTCAGGATGGACCGAAACGGCCGGAACGATGCGGTGGCATGGGACACGAGCGGCCCGCTCGAGCATCGCTTCATGTCCTCCACGTTGGACGGTGGGATGTTGTCCGGCTGGACGGTCCTCGAAGCACAGTGGAGCCCTTACCATCTGGAAGCAGACCTCACGGTGGAACCGGACGGGACCCTGACCCTGCGCGACGGCGTCTTGCTCCGCATTGGCGACGGCGTCAGCATCGATGTGAAAGGGAGCCTTGACGTGGCCACCGCCACCCTCCAAGGGCCTGGATCCGGCGCCCGATGGTCCGGAATTCTCGTCGACGGCGACGCTGAAACAGACGTCACGCTTCGAGGAGCACGTCTCCTCGAGGCAAGTCCTGCTTTCCGACACCATGGACCGGGTGAAGTCGAGATGACGTCGACCGTTCTCGCCCGTTCGTCTGGAGCCGATCCGCTCATTGAGGTGCTTCCAAGCGCCAGCGGGACGCTGAATCTTGTCGATGTGACCCTCATGGATGCGGGTGGTGCTTGCATGCGCGCCCAAGGGCCGGGACTCGAAGTGACCGTCAACGGCCTTCTTTTCGACGGCTGTGGGGATGAGGCTGCATGGTGGAGAAACCTCGACGTGGTCGCATCCAACCTTACGGTCGGAGCCGGTGCCGGTGCGGGGATCCACCTTGCAGGAGTGCGGGGTTCAGTGGACGGCTTGGACGCGAGCGCCCATGACGGAAACGGGGCATCTCTGCATCTCCAAGACATCGACGGCGACCTGCGCTTGGTCGACCTGAAGCTCACCTCGGGCCAAGGCACTGCAGCACTTACTGGCGGGCCAAACCGTGCGCTGGACCTCGACGGTGTGCACATTACGGGAGCACCGGGCCTTGACGTGGACGATTCGGCAGGCGTTCTCCGTGACGTGGTCCTTGACGGACCGGGCACTGGAACGGCTTTTATCGCCCATCATGGGCGTTCGAACTCCCTCCTCGTGAACGGTCTCGACGTCCAAGGATACGCCCTTGGGGTGGACGTCCACGCCGACAGCAACGAAGACCCGGCCCCGGTTCAGATTCGCGATGCCTCCGTTCAGGCGGACGTCGCGGTCGCGGCCGACGGCCACCCCCTCGTCCTCAACAACGTGGATTTGACCGGGAGCGTGCAACTGGCTGACGCCGTTGTCGAGGTGATTGGAGGGTCGATTGATCTTGAACAAGCGACCGTGCTTGGCGATGGCGTATTGGAACGGTGGATCGTGCAGCGATTCGTCAGCCAACGTGACGGCATCCCCTCGGAAGGAGCATGGACCGCGACGCCCTTCTTGCCGGACGACGTGGTGCAGAGCGCCAACGGAGATGGGGCTGCAGTGGACCTGACGTTGCTGGTCGGATGGATCGATGCCAACGAAGCCTTGTCCACCTCCGAAGGGCGGGTTGCCCTTTCTGTGCCCGGATCCCCGTCCGTGGCCGCCAACGTGACCTTTGGCAACGGGCCGGTGACGCTGACGGTGTTGGGCAACCAGCCACCAGCGGTGAGCTTTGAGCGACCCATCAGCGGTGCAAGGGTCATGGAAACCCTGCCCATGGCCGCACTTCTTTCCGTAACGGACGACCATCAAGCCGCGGAGGATTTGACCTACGATTGGACCGTCCGTGACGACATGGGCGTTGTGATGATGCGATCGAACGCGATTCTTTCGTGGAACATCACGGACTTGCCTGCGGACGTCTACTTGATTGAGGTCGTGGTGACGGACGGCTACGGCGCCAGCACGACGGTGCTGCTTGACGTTGAAGTGACGCCTCTTGATACGGACGACGATTGGACCAGCACATGCAGTGAACTGACCTGGTACGATGAAGAGACCGCCAAGCCATGTGGCCCGGACGTCTACGACCTTGACGACGACGGCGACGGCATCCGGGACACACGGGACGCCTTCCCGATGGATGCATGCGCGACGACAGACACCGACGAGGACGGGCAGCCTGACGACGTTACCTGTCCGCCCGGACAGTCCACGTGGTTGGTGGCTGACCAAGACGACGACGGCGACGGCGTACCCGACACCATGGAAGGGGCCTCAGACGACGATGGCCCTTCAGCGGTCGGCTTGGTGATGTTGACCGCATTCGTACTCCTTGGCCTCGTGTTGTTGCTTCGCCGCCGCGGAGGCGACGGGCAGTTGTCCGAAAAGGACCTGATTCATCTCTGAGGCGCCAACCATGATCCTCCCACAGCCCGACCTCATCGGTCTTCTGGCCGTGGTGGTGTTGGCAGGCATTGTCGTTTGGGACGCGGTGTGGTTGCTCCGTCAATCACGTCTGGTGCCCCAACTCGGGCCCGCACCTGGCGGGTACGCATGGACCAGCGGCGGTGCGGAGGAAGCCATCCGACATTGGGGCAATCTGTTCTCCATGGCCGCGATGTTCGTGCTTCCTTGGGGGTTCATTCGGATGTCGGACACTTCACCCCTCTGGGCGGTGGCGTGGGACGCACTTCTCCTGTTTCACCTGGTCGGGCTGCTGGTGCCAAAACGGTACGCTGTTACTCGGACCCACCTCATCGCAGACGGCCAGCGTTACGCGTGGGAACGCCTGAAACTCGCCGACCGGCAACCCCGCCGGCGCATCATGTTGCTTCGTCGCGGATGGGGCATCTTCGGACCGCTTCCAATCGCAGCTGCGTCCAACGAATTGACCACCGTAAGGGCATGGATTGCTGCAGGATTGCTTGGCGGCGAGTCATGGACGTTGATGCTCGAAGAGGAATGAAGCGTCCGTTCAAAGACCGAGCCGCCTTCTTCGCACCATGGAATGGACCACAAGCGGTAACGACATCTTTCTTCGTTTGGACCCCGGCGAAGAAATCCACGCCGCGCTTCGTGATGTGGCCGACGCTTTGAACCTCAACGCGGCTGCAGTGACCAGCGGTATTGGACGTGTTCGTGCATCCGTGTATGGGTTCATGGACGACGATCACGTGTACCATCGCCGCACCATCGAAGGCGGCGCGGAACTCGTGGCCCTGCAAGGAAACGTGGCCCGTCATGAAGACGGTCACCCCTTCACCCATCTCCACGTCGTGCTTTCGGACGACGATCTCGTGCCTGCAGCCGGCCATCTGTTCGAAGCCACCGTCCACGTGACCGCGGAACTTCACCTCAGGCGCATGGATGCTGCTTTGGCGATTCGATGCCCGCTTGAGAACAGCCAGTTCACTGCACTTCGACTTGGCGACGAAGTCTGAGGCGAGGCCTCAAAGAGCCTCGTGCTCGGTGTCGTGGCATGGGCGACGGGGGGGCGGACAACCCGTCACGAATCGCCTTCTTGGCGGGGGAAATCGCTCGCCATTCCGACCTGTACTACAATGCGGTGGTTCCAGAGATCAGCGACGCAGCCTTCGACGCGCTTTGGGATGAACTGAAGCGGTTGGATCCGCACCATCCGCAGTTGCAACGCGTCGGCGCCGAGGTCGAGCCTGGGTCTGTGAAAGTCGACCATCGTTTCCCGATGCGAAGCCTCGACAAAGGCACCGAGGACGACGACCTGGTGCATTTTGTCCAACAAACCTCGGGCGGCGCCACGCGCATCCTTGCTCAACCGAAGTTGGACGGTTCTGCCCTGTCCTTGGAATACCGATGTGGGCGCTTGGTGCGCGCCGCAACCCGAGGCAGCGGCGACCGTGGCGAGGACGTCACCCGAAACGCCCGCAAGGTGGCGAACGTCCCCGCCCGCCTTGCCGTTCCCGTCGATGCGCACGTCCGCGGCGAGGTGGTGATGCCGCTCGAGGTCTTCGAGGCAAAATACCGAGACGTGTCGCCCAACCCGAGAAACCTCGCTGCTGGCGCCCTGCGGCAGAAGCACGACGTGGGCAAAGCCGACGCCAGCGACCTTGTGTTTCACGCGTACGACGTCCGATTTTTGCCGGCAGAGGAACAGCACCCGAACTCCGCCGTGCCTCCTGCAGACGACGAAGACGATGCCCTGCTGATTTGGCTTGAGAAGGCAGGCATTCGTCCCGCCGAATGGACGGTGCTCGAGGCCGATTCGCCGGCCGACGTCGCACAAGCGTTGATCGCGTCCACCCGCACATGGAGCGAGTCCCGCGCAACGTTCCCCTTCGAAATCGACGGCGTGGTGTACAAGGTCACGTCCCGAGCACACCGCGAACGTCTGGGGATGACCGCACACCACCCTCGGTGGGCGCTGGCATGGAAATTCCCTCCAGAGGAAGCCGTCTCCGTCCTGCTTGCTGTGGACTGGCAGACCGGTCGAACAGGCGCCGTGACGCCTGTGGCACGCATTGCTCCTCAGGTGGTTGCGGGCGTCACGGTCGAGAACACCACCCTGCACAACCTCGGAGAGGTGGAGCGGCTCGACCTTCGGTTGGGCGACAAGGTACGCATCGTGCGCCGCGGCGATGTGATTCCCAAAATCGAGGCCGGCCTCGGGCGAGCAAGCGAACACGACCTCGCGGGGCGCGTCCATGCCGACGGCCGTCCTTTCGAAGGGCGTTTGCCGGCCTCTGCGCCCATCCCGTCACCGAGTTCCTGTCCGTCCTGCAGCGCAGTGTTGCGCTTGGACGGGGCCTTCCTCAGGTGCGACGAACTGATGTGCGACGCGAGGACATCGCGGACCTTGCTGTACTGGTGCCGCGCCCTCGAAATGGACGGCATCGGCGAGAAATTGGTCGATCAGTTGCTTGAGCAAGGCCTCGTGGCCGGACTTGAGGACCTCTATGCCCTCACGCTCGAACAACTGACGTCCTTGGAACGGATGGGCGAAACATCGGCAGGGAACGTGCTCGCTCAGGTGGAAGCCTCACGCGAGATGTCCCTCGGCCGTTTCTTGCATGCGCTGGGTCTGCCGGGCATCGGCCCCGAACTCGCCACAGCGATGGCACGTCACTTCAGTGCGGCGGCGGCGGTTTTGCCTTGGGTGGACCGAGCATTGGCCGCGCCCGGCAATGCGGCCTTTGGCCCGTTGGAGGACGAGAAGGGCAAAACGCACGCCCATCCCGAGGCCGTTCGAGAATTGTGCACCGTCGAAGGCGTTGGCACGGTCGTGGCCCAGGCCTTCCGAGACGGTTTGAACCGACGTCGGACCACCGTGGAATCCTTGCTGAAGGCGCTCATCGTCACCGATGAGGACCGCCCGCCGTCCGGTGGGGTGCTCGAAGGGCGCTCATTTTGTCTGACAGGAACCTTGGCGATGCCTCGGAAGCAGGCTCAGGAGGCCATCAAGGCCGCAGGAGGACGCGTGGTTGGCAGCGTCTCCAAGGCGCTCGACGTTCTTGTAGCAGGGGCTTCTGCAGGTTCGAAATTGACCAAGGCCGAAGCCTTAGGCATCGAAATTTGGGACGAGGCTCGGCTTGAGCGTGAACTCGGCGGTGAGGCCGAATCCGCTCCACCGGCCAACACCTTGGACCAGTGGATAAACAGGCATCAGCCGTAGAGCATCGCGTTGGTTCCGCTGGAACCCTGCTCGTCTTGCTTGGCCGCGTTCATCATCGCCGAGACCTGCTTTTCAATCGCCTCTGCTTCTTCGATCAACTCCTCGATGTCGAGGGAGGTGATCGGCAGCAACTGATCGATGCAACGGATGATTTCTGCCGCCGCCCTGGCGTCGGGATACCGTGGGTCTGCTTCAGCCATGATGCCCATCACGTCGATGCCACGACGATGGGCCTCACCGTGAATTGCGGCGTTCATGCCTCGCAGCACCCCTCGCTTGACCATGGACAGGCCCAGTGCTTCGACGGCCTCCCGCATGGTATCGTTGGAGGCCAGACCGAGCAGGTCGACCTTCTCGACGTCGTCGTCGTATTCGATGGTCGGCTCGTTGCCCTCCATGCCAACCGCTTTCATCCCGGCCTTTGCGAAGGCATCGACGGTCAGTCCACGGCCAATCTTTGCTTCCTTCGACCAGTCAAAGAGAGCCCACACAAGTTCGTTGCCGATGAGGTCGTTGATCATCAGTTCACTGGTCAGAAGAATGACCTGATCGCACCCTTCAATGGAACAGACAGGGCTGCCGCCGTAGGCGCGTACGGGAGGCAACGCCCACCCGTCATTGACGATGGCCACGGCGGGCAATCGAGAATCAAAAATGCCGCCAATGTAATCCAATTCAAGGTGCTCGATGAGGTAGGCGGCAACGATTGGACTCACCATCCCGACGGTCGGGAAACAGGAGATTACCAGCGCGTTTTCGGTTTCGATGTCGCCACGAATGCGAACCTTTGGACCGGCGGTCATGGGTTCCGCTGTTTGGCCGGGGGCCTCAACCCTTCCGGCGTCATGGGCGAGGCTTCATGACGCCTGAGCACGGAGAGAGTTCATGGCGGACATGCATCGGCTCTCCCCGTCCTCGTGGAACAGGTACGAAACCTGCCCTCGCATGTATTGGTTGAGCCGCCAAGGCCTGCCTCGGAAGGCAGGCATGGCCGCGTCGTTGGGCACGGTCATTCACGCGTCGATTGAGGACGTGTTGAACATGGACATCTCGAACCGGCCCAAGGCGAGCATGGGGTGGCTTCCAGGCGTTGGCGAGGGCTTCCTTCGCGATCGCTGGAACGAAGAAAAAGACGTATTTCACGCCACGCCGCGGCACGGTCGGTGGAAGGACGACCGCTGGAAAGATGCAATGGACGGGCACCGCGGAGGCATCGACCTTCTCCTTCGCTGGGTCGGTGTCGAGGGCCTTCCTCACGATCGAATCACAGCGGCCCTATGGACTCGCGTCCAAGAACGCATGATTGCGGTTGAGGGTGAACTCATTTCCCGTGACGGACGACTTGGTGGCCGGGTGGATTTGTTGTTGAACGACGTGGACGACGCCGGACAGACGGTGGCTTGGGTGGTGGCCGACTTGAAGACCGGACGGGCGCCCGAAGGAGCGCTAAAGCCGGAGGTTGATCGGCAACTCAGGTTCTACCGAGACGTGCTTCTCGCCAACAACCCCGAGGCGCCCAACGTGCGGGCCGAGGGGTGGTACACCCTCAATCGGACCACGTGGCGTGCTTCGAACGACGGGGTATTGGAGGACGCGTACGCGGCTTGGGAGGCCACACGTCCAACAGAAGAGCCGCTTGATCCGACTCCTGGTCCAGACAGTTGCGGAGGGTTCTGTGACTGGAAAGCTTGGTGCGGCCACTGGCTGCGCTGGCGCCAGACATCAGGCCGTTTGGACGAAGGCGACTTTCGTGATGCGGTGGTCCGCGTGGTCCGACGGCCCGCCGGTTCATCGACGGTAGAGGTGGAACGACTGCTTCCCGGCGAGGGTCTTGACGAGGTGGTTGACGGTGGTGGCCGCTGTTCCATGCTCTTCGTGGGCAGTGCGCTTCCCAAATTGGAAGCGCTGATGGACGAAGATGCAGCAGCGCCAATTTTCATTGGAAGCGCGCTTGCCAAAGGGCACCAATGGCGCGTCGGTGATTGGTGCGACGTCCTTCCGTGGACACCGCACGCCACGTGATCATGCAAGATGCGCCTTCAGGACGTCGACGTCCTCTGGCGCGAGGCCTGATGCCGGCGAAAGCAACCAATTGAGGTAGCGAGGATCTTCTGCAGCAACTTCACGCAAGCTCCTGCTTCGGTGGCGACCAAAAGCGAGGATGAACCGCCCCTCGTCCTTGCGTATGCGCCCTTCTGCATCCAAAGGCGACAGGTCTTGCAGCCCACGCCCAAGGCTTTGGGCGTCACGCCGCCCTTCTCCATGGATGAGCCAATGCTCCAGCTCTTCGATGGGACGACGGAACGCGTGCGCATGGTCCACCGTGAACCGCCACAGCAGCATCAGGGAGGCGGCGGCGTCGGCGCCGGCCGTGTGGGCTTTCTCAAGCCGGATGCCGTGGCGTTGGCAGAGTGAACCGAGGTTGTGTGGTCGGCCGACCTTGAGCCTCCTTGCTGCTTCCAAAGTGTCCAAGACAGCTTTGGGGCGAGGCGGAAGCCGACCAAGGCGCATGAATTCAGCATCGACCATGCCCATGTCGAACCGGCGAACGTTGTGGCCAACAAGGACCGAACCTTCGATGGCGTCGAAGAGCTCGTCGGCCACGTCACGAAACAGCGGAGCGCCGCGGACGTCGCCGTCGTAGATTCCGTGCACTCGGCTTGCCTCGATCGGGATTGGACACCGCGGGTCAACCACGTGCTCAATGTGGACCCGTCCCCCGTCAGCGTCGCTCCCAACAAGGGCGAATTGAACGATGCGAGAGCGCGTGGTGGAGATGCCGGTCGTCTCGGTGTCGAAGGCCAACACCCGCTCACCTGCAAGCGGGTCCACGGCCATACAGGCGAGTTTGGCACCCCCTCCTTCAACCTCTCCGCTCACCGCAGGTTCCTTTGGTTGCGCCGGGATGGACCGCCATGCGCTGGCGGAAACGCGAGTCTTCCCCGGAAGCCGAAGAAGAGGAAGAGGACCCAAACGCAGGCTTGTCCGAGGCTGACGTGCAAGACCTCGCAGCACAACGTCAGGACAGCGTGGAGGCGGCGGGTGCTTTGCTTGACGGGCCAACGGTGACCGTCAAGCTCGAGGAAGCCGCTCCAACCCCGACTCCGGAATACGACGTCGGGGACGTGGACGTCGATGCCCTGCTTGACGATGGCCCCGTGGAGCCCAGCATCGACCATTCCGAATTGAACGTGGTTGTTCACGCCGACCTGGACGAGCTGACAGATCCGCTGGCCGATGCGCCAATCGTGGGTGATTTGCCCGTGGAAATTGAGTTTGAGAACGAAGACGAATGACGCTGGAGGGACCGCACGGTTCAGAAGGAGAGAGCGTCCGTAACACTTCATGGACCGAGGCGGGACGTCGATTCGTCGCGCCCTCCTCATGCTCAGTTTGATGGTTGGAAGCCTGCTTTTGCCAGGATGCATGGAGGCCCTTGACCTCACGGTGAGCCCGAAAGCCAACCTCGAAGTCTATCCTTCGGTGATTCAGGAGGGCGAGATGGTCACCCTTGACGCCCGCGCCTCGGAGGCGGTGGAAGGCGTCTTGACGGAATGGAATTGGGACTTTGGCGACGGGACCACCGCGACCACGGTGATCGGCTTCACGTCGCATCGTTATCTTGCGTTTGGCATTTACACCGTATCCGTCACCGTGGTCAACGACCAGGGAGGCGAAGACCAATCCTCTTCGTTGGTGACGGTCAACGGGGCGCCTGAAATCGTCCTCGATGTTCCCACCCTGATTCGTTCTGGAGACACCGCCTTGCTCGATGCCAGTGCATCGACCGATCCTGAGGGGGCTCCCTTGAGTTTCGTGTGGGATCTCAACCTCGCGGTCGACAGCGACGGCAATGGCCAGCCGGAAGACGACGTTGACGCCATCACGCCCGAGGTGCTCATCCCGACCGAGACCAGTGGACTGATCCGTGGTCGCCTGACCGTCGAGGACACCGATGGAGGCATGGTCACCGAGGAATTCGAATTGAACGTCACCGCACGCCGTTTCGCCCTCAGTTGGGCCGAGGAGACCGTGTCCGTATCGTGGGATGGCTACCTCGACCAAGGCGACCGCTGGGAAGCAAACCACCTGCCCGGGGAAGGCGTCCGAATCATGGCCTACGAAGCCCTGCTGGAACTTGAACAAGACGTGCTTGTGCCGTCGGACAACTTCACCCTCGTGGTTGAGGTGCCTGCGGACGGCTACATCAGCCGGGCCCAAACCACGCCGGGGAACATCACTCAAAACACGCCAGCATCCGCCGAATTGGAAGACGACGGATTGAATCCAACTCCGGAGGACGCCATCTACGAAGGGAACTCGGCGGAAGAGGTCCTCGCACAGGTCATGAACCAACCCGGCGCTCGATTCGGCCAAGGGAATTGGACCTGGGCCGTGATCGCCGACCAATCTGACCCGGACGGCTTGATTCCCGGCGCCCCTGATCCGGACCCTGGCAACGACTGGACGCTCGAAGTTCGAATCACTGTCCTCGTTCCACGCTTGGTGGAGATTGCCTACGAGTGAGCCAAGCCTGCCGTGGCGGACAAGGCTATGAAGGCCCGGCCATTGGCATGGAGTGAGCCCTATGGTCGGTCAAGTTGAGGTCAGCCGTGTCGGCATCCGCGACGGTCTTTCCGTGGACCTTGCAGTCCAGATGGAGCATCCAGGCGACTACGATTTCCGCCCTTCGCTTCACTTTGAACACACGACGCTCTCGGTGCGAAGCCTCACCGACGGGTCAACGCTGGTGGAGGTGCCCCTCGACCAGGAACAAATCAACGCGATGTTGGCCGACCGGGCCGTCACGCTTCGCATCAAGTTCAGCGTGACCGGCATGCATGGGCGCCTCAACATCATCCACCCCATTATCGCGGACGGCAAGGCAAAGAAACTCGCCAACGCCAATTGGAAGACCAAGCTCCCTGTGGACATCGCTTGAAGGGAGGTCCCACAGGACCATTATAGCCATAGAAGCGTGTTCTTCAGGCCATGCCTCGACGGGTTGGAGCAGGAAGTCAGAAGCGCGCACGTCTTGAACGTTTGAAGCACGAAGTGTTGCGTTTTGTGCTTGCCAATCCAGGGTGCTCGGCCCAATCCATTGTCGCTGAACTGGCCAACGATCGGGCCATGCGAAACCACGGACTCACGCCGCGTAAGATCGGATTCTTCATTCCACGCTATCTTGCTGACAGGTTGACGTGGTGGCAGGATCACGTGGCTGGACGCCGGGTGTACGGCGAAATTGGCCATGACGTCGTTCCTGAGCCCTGACGACGCAACGCCCATGTGGCGAACCCCCGTCCTCAGGGCATGGGCGAGGGCGCGGCGTACTTCGACCTTGACGGGACGCTCCTCGATGCCTCGAGTGAAAAAACCCTGACGGGCACCCTGCTCCGCCGCCGTCCTTGGCGACTTCCCGTCGGGCTGACGTCCTGGTCCCTTCGCACATTGGGCAACCTCCTGAGGGGCCGAGCGCCATACGACGCGTTGCGAAACCGAGGACATTTCACCGGCGCAACGTGGGACACGCTGGAAGCGCTCTCCGAAGAACTCGCCAGAGACGTGCTCATGCCACGCGTGCCGAAGGAGGCGCTTGAGCGGCTTGCATGGCACCGCGAACAGGGCCACCGCTGCATCCTGGTGACCGCCACCGTCGCGCCAATGGCTGAAGCGATGGGACGTCACCTCGGCATGGACGCCACGTACGGATGTGGACCCGCCCAACGCACCGGTCGCTTGTCGGGTTCAGAACGAGGTTGGTCCGTACCCCGTCGAAAGGGCAAGGTGCCCGTGGTCATGGCGGACGCGGAAGCCAACGGCCACGACCTCGCGGAATGTTGGGCGTACGGCAACACCCATGCCGACAGTTGGTTCATGCGGGAATGCGGACACGCCATCGCCGTGAATCCCGAAGGTGCGTTGGTGAAGGAGGCCGAGGCGCGTGGCTGGGAAAAAGTGCAGTGGCGCGTCGCGTAATGCATGGCATGCCAGCATCACAACATGTGGCGGCCCCACCGCGATTCGAACACGGGTTGCTGGCTCCGCAAGCCGGCGTGATATCCAAGCTACACTATAGGGCCTTGGTATTCGAATCCACCCACCTCTCGGATATAAGCCCGACGGGTGCGGTTTCCGACGAGGGTTCATGGGTCAGGTGCCAAAACCCGGACCATGGCGGTGACCGTCAGGCGGCGCGTGGATTTCCCGATGGTCGACATGGCCAACATCACGTACTATCCAAGAATCTATGATTTGGCACATCGATGCTTCGAGGAGGCATGGTCCGAAATGTGCGGTGTGGATTACGCCACGATCGTGACGGAACGGCACCTCGGGTACCCCGTGGTGGACGTCACGTCCACCTTTCACGGGCCGCTCCGCTACGGCCGAACGGCGGTGATGACCATGTGGATTGAATCGGTGGGTACAACCAGCGTGGTTTGGCGCTACCTGCTCGAGGACGACCTTGGACAGAAAGTGTGGACGTCCAGGCAAGTGACGGTTGGCGTGGACATGCGGACCATGGAGCCTCACCCCGTCCCTGAAGATCTACGCGTGGGCTTGGAAGCCTGCAGCCCGCCAGAGGAGGCTCATGCATGACCATGGATCCATGGGCCATCGATCCACGTCCCGACCGCCGAGGTCCTCGGTCCATTGCCGTGCTTTTGCTGCTTGGAGCGGTGTTGCTTGGCCTTGCCGGCCTCGACGCCTTGCAGCACGGGGCGCTTGAGGACTTGCCTGCGGGACAGGTTGAGATGACCATCGAAACCCCGAACCTGAACGACGACGTCGAAATTACCCCTGAGCAGTACCAAGCCTTCCACGACGAGGCCCGCGATTCCGGTGCTTACGCATGGCGGGGCTATTCCCTTCTGGCCGGAATGTCCCTTGTTGCGGTTGGAAGCTTCGGCCTCTATGCACTCAAACCATGGGGCCCACGTACAAGCAGCATAGGCGCAGCAGTCGCTTTGGTCGGTGGCAGCATTGGGGGATATCGCTTCCAAGCGGCAGCAGACGCCACGATGGAAGGCATGCTGGTCGAGACGCAGACTTACCTGGCCCTCGCCTGCAGCGTGATGACCGGGTTGTGTTTGGCGATGGCGGTGATGCCCCTCTTCAACCATCGAGCCCGGCTCGCGCTGTTCGCTGAAGAGGAGTGATCAGTCCTCGTCAGGCTTCGGCCATTTTTTCTTCAGCGCTTTCACGAGTTTCTCATCCAACGTCGCATTCCACCAATCGCTTCCTTGCCAGATGGCATATTTTCCCCGGATGCCACGCAAATCCGCTCCAGCCAATTTGCAATTACGAAAATTGGAGAGGTTCATTCTGGCCTTTCGCAAATCAGCGCCGCGAAGGTCGGCTCCGTCAAAGGCGCTTTTCATCAAGTCCGCTTCCACCATGGAAGCGCGTCTGAAGTCGCAACCGGTGAAGTCCGCTTCGGTCAAGTCCGCTCGATCGAGGATGGACCGACGGAAATTTGAGCCACGGTGCCGTCCACCACGAAGCAATGCTCCAGACTTATTTTGGAAAGACCAATCGAGGACTTCTGCTTCGTCAGAAGGCCCGTCTCGGGGATCGTCCCCGGACGCGGACATGACCATGCAGGAACCTCACATGGTGCGTTCATCAAGGTGACGACGCCCGGCGGGAGTCAACACCACGTAGCGGTTTTTGCCACCACCAATCTCGGGGATCTCAAGCAAACCTCGCTCGCGAAGCCTGTTTAGGTAGAGGGAGAGGTTCCCAGGGGCTTCAAGGCCGGCGTCTTCGAACAGGCGGGCAACAACGCGGGGAGGGGAATCGTGCACGCCCTCGACGTCGCGAAGGTAGTGGATGGCCGCGAGGACCATGTCGGGTTTTCGTTCGAAGCCGGCTCCCGTCACAAGGTGGCGGAACGCGGAACCTCGCTCGGGCAATTCAGCGCTTCCAATGGTCTTCGCTGCGGCCTCGACGGCGGCTTCGCGAGCCATCCTCAGGCGATCCAAGACAGAGGACCAAACGCCCTCTTCTTGCAATTCAGCAATGCGTTCTTCCACGTGGTTGGTGGTCCCGGTGATCTGGACTTCGATGTCTCCTGCGAGAATACGAACAACGGCTTCGGTCATGTTTCCAACGTCTTTGCTTGCATAGTTAAGCATTGGCGGTCGCCCGTGGACTTGGAAGTTGACCAAACTGCCCGTTCAGGTCATGCCAGCATGCGATAGGAAGATGAAGGCCGAGGGCCCCATGTGCACCCATGTCCACCCGAGGGCGCACCCAAGCTCGCGCCGTCATGCTCGTGCTGTTGATGCTGGTGTCCGTGCTTCCCATGCCGTTTTCCAGCGCAGGCGGCGGCGCAGGAACGCTTGGCGCCTTTGAAACAGGAATGCAAAGCGAGGAACTCGATCTCGCAGGCAACGTCAGCAACGCCTCGATGGGATTGTCCATCCCTCGAGACGTGACGTTCAACGGACTGAGTTTGGTTGTCGACGTGGATTCCGCCGTTGACACACCAGGCCACGTCTGGCTGGACGTCGACGAAGACGGCGTGAAAGAGTGGTCCTTCGAGGGTCAAGGGTACGGTTCGCTGGGGCATCAATCCGTCTTTGCACACGGGGCCTCCTCTGATCTTGTCGTGTCCAACACCAGTGGGAACAGCACGCCGGTCAGCAGCGACATTCTTCTTCCTGAAAATGCGGTCGTCGACACTGCTGCGATGAGCCTCAGCTTCATTCCTGACGTGACCACGGCTTTCCAGGCCATCGGATCGTTCGTTGACGTGCAGGCCGGGGACATGGACGGAGACGGCAGCGACGAAATCGTCGTCCTCTCCATCGACAACAGCACCACAGGAAACGGCACGGCCTTCGCGGTTCTGGATTACAACCTGACTTCACGTCAAATCGTCATGTCAAATTGGACAGAAACCTGCACCGACGCCAGAAGTTTCGACATGGGGGATTTCAACAACGACAGCCGACTCGACGTTTTCACGTGGGCTGAACTCAAGGTTGACGCTTGCCTGCATCTGTCGAACAGCACGGCGGCGAACGCCAGCAACCAGACCTCTGACTTTCCTTTCAACGCCACAATGAACGTGACCATGGACGATCGCCTCAAGAAAGCGGCCGTCGGTGATTTCACCAACGATGGCTATGCGGACATCCTGTCCATCCATGGGCAGGGAGGCACGCAAGGCGTCTTCGTCATGAACCCATTTTCTCCTGCTGGAACCGGATTCTTGACCAAGGCCACGGCCTACATTTACCGCAACGGAAGTTCGAACCTCGCCAACCTTCAGGACCTCCATGTCGGAGCCATGAGCAATCAAAACAGCGACGTAACGGCCCTGGTCGTGCACCGTGGCTCGAATTGGTGGAGCTCCTACCAGGCTTGGGAACTGAAGTGGGACGGTCGATTCATCGAGCAGGCCGCAGGACCTGACCGCTTCAGCGACCTGAGGGCTGACATGCTGCCGGTGGACTTGGACGGGGACGGCGACACGGACTTTGTCTCAGGCGCAGGTGCTTACCAACACGCGGTGGCCATGAACGACGGCACCACCTGGGTGGTCGAGGAGCACACCGATTATGATCCGTTCACCACCACAAACGCGAGTTTCGGTGACCATGACGGCGACGGAATACCCTCCCTCTTCATGGTCGATGTGGGCGCAAGAGACGGCTCGGCGGCGACCATCGAAGGGAATTTGACCCACCGTCCATCCAACCAGAGTGGCTTGGATCTTGCCTCTCCAGTCCGCCTCCAGCCGTGGAGCCTGCCTTTGGACGTCCTTTTCGCCGACCTTGATGGCGACGGTCATCAGGAACAGGTCGTGGCGGGCGGCGAAACCCAAACCGGTATTTTCGTTGGAGGATGGCACCAAATTGGACTCGACGTCCAAGGGGACGGCATCGACGAGATCAGCACAGGGGCGTATGGAGGCACGTCGAACTCGACGCATCACGGCATCATCAGCGTCACGGACACGGTGGGGGCCATCAAGACCGCTTTGAACGGGCACCTGATCGGTCTTCCGACCAGCACCGATGCTTACGGCGTCAGCATGGCGCATCTCAACCTCACGCTCAGCACGACCGCGAACGGGGTGCTGAACACGACGCTCACCGACATCGGATACGATGCACGGATCACCATCGAGCAAAACCCGAGCACGGTAGGCAACCTTTCCAACCTCGTCAACCAACGCATGCAACTGGGCACCGGAGACTTCCGTCTTCCACTGCCCTTCAACAGCACGGAGTCTGGCGTCCTGCGCTTGACCGATGTCATTGGGCCCTACGCCGATGGAGCTCCGAACATCGCACGACCGCCGTCGCCGGTTTTGACGCTCAACACCTTGACGCCGACGATGGTGGAATTTAGCTGGCAAGACGTGGTGGAGTTTACCGAAGGCTTGCTCGGCTTTGACGTGTACAGGGTCCCCAACGGCACTCCGATCGACCTTGATGCTCCGTACTCCGATGTCGGCCTCAACATGACCGTGGACACCAACGTGACGTACGGAGACGTGTACGACTATGCCGTTCGTTCCCGCCACGTTTTCGGGTTGCGAAGCAACCTGTCGGAAGTGCTGACCGTCGAGGTGCCCTATCCAGCGCCGCCCTCACCCGTGGTCAACCTGACCGCCTCCGACGTCGCCTCTGATTCAGGTGGGCATCTTTCGGTGTGGTGGGAAGACGACCTCGCAAGCACGGCACAAGCGTACCACGTGTACGTCAGCCGTCAGCCGTTCAACAACACCACGGGCCTGGGCCATGTGGCGGTGGTGGACGCCGGCGCCACGCTTCCGATCATCGTGAATTCAACGTCAGCCGTCCTTGATGGCAGCACCGTCCTCACGCCGTCTGTGCCGCTGCAGGACGGTTTGGAGTACCATCTTGGCGTGGTCGCGGTGGATGAATACAGCAACATCAGTTCAGTGGCCGTCACGGGTCCTGTCGCTCCACGCAACGACAACCTCCGAGCCACCGGCGTGACGTTGATCTTGGAAGGGGACAGCGACATCTCCGGTCTCCAGGTGCTTCCGATTGACGGAGCGGTGAAAGCCACCGTCGAAGCCACCGTTGGCGGTGAGCCACTATCAGGCGCATCGGCATGGTTCAACATCGAACATGCAGGAAGCGGCTTTTCTCGCAACATCACAGGCACCACCGATAGCGCCGGCCAGTTCGTCGGCCTTGAGGCGGCGAGCCTCATGGCATGGGAGGCAACCATGGCCCAGAACGTCGGGGAACTGTCGTTCAGCTACGGCGTGTTGGGCGTCGACGACGACCCGATGCAGCAGCCCTGGGACGATGCTTCAGGAAGCACGACGGCCTACGCCAGCGTTCAGGTGGAAGTGGATGCTCCTACCATCGTTCAGGTCATCGACAACGGAACATGGTCGATCGAGTTGATCGTTCAGGAATCGTTGGTCGAACAAACCGGAGCGGCGCCGCTTCTGACCCTTGCATACACGGTTTTGGATGCGAACGGGGGTGAGCTTGGCAACGGCAGCCTGACGCCAATCGACGGGACCTACGTGTTGGAATCGCCGTCAACCGAAGCGGGCATGGTTCGATTCACCGTGATGAACGACGCCCAGCCGTGGATCCTTGTGCCCGCTGTTCACGAGGTGACGCTGGTCCGGGACGGTACCACCGGTGGCGTTGATCCTGGTGACCCGAATGACGGACAACAAGGCGGTAACGACGGGCCGGTTGAAACGACAAACCTGCAACCCTTGGAAGTCAGCGATTGCACCGTGCGGTCCTTCCCGCGCGATGTAACGGTGGAGCAGAACGCGCAGTGCGTGTTGCGCAACCCCAACGGGTTCGGCGTGACGGTTGCGTTGGACGCGAGTACCGAAACCTTGGGCCTCATGCGCTTCGATCTGCTGCAAGGCGATGGAGACATTCCAGCCAACGGCGAGCGGCAAGTGGTGTGGTCCATGACCACCCTCAGGAGCTTGGCCGATGAAGATGAAACGAATTTCGACGCCATAACGGCCTATGTGCTGACCACGGCCTCGAACACCAGCCTGAGGTACGATGGAACAATCGCCCTCTCTTGGACCTTGGAGGAGCTTACGGTGGACGACAGCTCTGAGACCGGTTCGTCCGGCTCCAACGGCCTCATCATCGGTTTCGGATCTGTGGCCATCATCGCGGGTCTTGCGGTGGCCTTTGTGCTTCTGCGCCGACCCGAGGACGACGAGGATTTCACCGAGGACGACCTTGACGACGACTACGGCCCAATCAGCAAGGGGCGGCTTGATGCCGTTGACCTGTCCACCACAAGCAGCCTGACCAAATTGAAGACCTCTGGCGCGAGCATTGAGGACCTCCAACCCGAAGTCAAGGAGCGCCCCAGCGACGCCCTCATTTCGGAAGCCTCTGGCATCGAACCCGTTGACGACGAAGATGAAGACGAGGACATCGCGACCGAGGACGACGGCATCAACGTCGATGAATTTGGAACGGAGTGGTACGAAGACGAGGTTGGCACCTGGTGGTACCGTGAAGCGGGCCAAGAAGACTGGTCAGAATACAACGACTGAACCAAGCGAGGATTCTTGACGGTCGTGCCGGCCCACAACACGAGGTGAAGGCATGGAGACTCCGTTCAAACCCTATGCGCTGGTCCTCAACAAAGGCGCCGACCCTCGGACCGGCGGCATCGCCATCTGCGGTTTCTCCAGTTCAGGAATGGTCGGCGTCATCGCTGCCTCCCACATCATCAGCACCCTTGGGCTTGAGCAGCAAGGCACGGTGCTCAACGCAGAATTTCCCGCGGTCGCCCTGATCCAAGACGAGGTTCCCAAACACCCAGTTCGTGTGTACCAAGGCGAAGGTATTGGGGTGTTCACGGCGGAAATCCAGTTCGAGGACGACAAGGACATCGCGTTGGCGACGACGGTTTTGGAGTGGTTTTCCAAAGGCGGATTCGACCAACTCATCATCGTCGACGGACTCCTCCGCCCCGACAAGGACTTCGAAGGCGGCGATTTGTACGGTGTCGGCAGCACAGATGCCATGCGAGAGGCACTCCGCAGCGCCGGCATCGAACCCATCCGCCAAGGCGTGGTCTCGGGCATCACCGGCTTCCTTCTTGGCGAGGGGGACCGGTTGGGCATGGACATCGTGGCCTTGCTTGCCGAGGCCCACCCGATGTATCCCGACGCCCGTGCCGCCGCGATCGCCGTGGAGGCGATTTCTGACTTGACGGGGCTTGACTTGCCGCTGAGCGACCTCCTCGAGAACGCTCGTACCATCGAAGACAGCGTGCGTGAAATGATCGAACGGGCCAAATCGGTCTTGCCCGATCCTGTCGGGCCAGGTCACCAACTTGGGGACGGAAGCGGGCCCGGAATGGACCCGTCTGTGATGTGAATCACAAGGAACGTGCGATGTTGACCACGCGCTCAAACGCTGCGTCGGTGATCAGGAACGGATTCAGGTCCGGCACCCGAGCAGCCCCATGCCCTGCTGCATGCAGCGCATCGAGCAGGTGCTGGAGGCGAGGCGTCTTCCCCGTCCCCGTCCATCGCGGCAAATCGTCGAGGTTCAGGAGCGTCGTGTTCCGACCGTCCATGGCCATGAGCTTCGACGCCTCTGCGATGTGACGCACCCCTCGCACGGTCTCGCGTGCCGCATGTTCGATGTCCGCTTCATCCCACGCCAAACCGAGGTCACGCCACGCTTGCAGCACCGACGGCTCAGGGGCGGTCAATTCCAACGCTCTTGCTTCGGTCAATCGCCCGGCGATTTCTGCATGCCAGAGCGGACCAGTCCACATCGGGCCACTCCCTCGTTTGGTTTGCTCTGGAGTGGGGTGGCGGACAAAGCGGTACGGGACGTCGTCTTCCCTGATGCGCCAGCCGATGTGTTCGTGCACGGCACTCGCTCCGTTCTTGGACGTTCGAACCATCACCGAGACCCTGACGTGATGTCCGTCGAAAAGCGCCAGCAAGGGCGTGATTTCACGGTCCTGTCGGGCCGCGGCTTGGGCGACGTTTGCAAGAAGAACCCGCACGGCATCGTCGTGCGCATAGTGGTCAACCAAGCCTTGGAAGCCGTACCGTCGTCGGCCGCTGGCGGCGCTCGAGCCGGTCAGGGCTGCGGTGTCCGTGGCCGTGATCTCCAACACACCACGCCGGGCCATTCCTTGCAAGGCAGCATCGAGGAAGGGCATGGGCGAGCCGAAGGGATCGAGGTCAACCCACTGCCATCCGCCTCGGAGCAAGGCCACACGGGCGTCTTCTTGGGTGAAATGCACCCCTTCGATTTCACGCGGCTCGACCACCCTCTGACGGTGTTCAGGGCGGGGCGCGACAGGCCGACCACTGGGGTGCGCTTCGAAAGACGCCATGGCCCAATCGAGGGCGTGTTCGTCGAGGTCGTTTCCCGTCACCACCACGCGATTGACGTGGGCTTCCGGGAGCTCTTGTCGCCATCGACGCACCCGCACGCCGGTGGAACACAAGGCATCCAGAACACGAACAGGCGCGCCTTCCGGCACCAACCAATGGTGTTCCAACGCGTCGGCCAGAAGCATCACCGAACGGGTGCGCGCGGGCGCCATGGCGGGGTTGAGGAAGCCAGGGCCGATGCGTTTTGCAGGTCCACGAGGGCGTGCTTCAGGCCGCGGTTGGTCCGAAGGAAGGTGGACCACGGTCCCTCCTTCCAACCAGAGGTGGCCGGGCCACCCCTCCGCCTCCTGCATGAAGGAACGGGGGCGCCCATCCTTCATGGTCAATGCGGACGCGTTTCAGGGGTGCCACTCGGTTTGGTTGAGGTGCGGCTTGTACTCCGCCGGGGTTGACGACTCTCCCATGCGATCCAGCAACCAGAACACCCAGTGGTTCGTGCCCAGCCCGTTTTCTTCGGTGACCGCGCTGCCCTCGTGGTGGATGTAGGCGTTCTCGACCAGCAGCATGACGTGCCGCAAACCTGCGCCGATCAACGGCAAATATCCGCGGTAAAACGACGCCACGATGTCGAACGAAAGGTTCCGGTTGAACGTCATGACGGCGTGGTTGGCCATCAGGACGATGACGGCGTTGATGGCGTCTTTGTCTTCCCTGGACATATCCCCGAATTCCTGGAGGGTCAAGCTTGGTTGAATGCGTCCTAGGTTGGCGAATCCACGCTGGACCAGCGGGTTCTCCAGTGAGGTTGCAATGGTCTGTGAGATCTCAAACCGTCGGTTTCGATTGACCTCGAGGACCTGGCGAAGACCAAACAGCAAGGTGAACATGATGGCCAAGCCGCTGAGGGCCTCGCCGATGTTCGCGGCCGATTCAAGGTCCATGCCAATCCGGTGAGCGCCTTTCGGAATGAGTTTTCCCCAAGAAGAAGAAAATGACCCGATGGGAGGTTTTCTTTGAAGGAAACTTCAGAAAGCAACGGGAGGTTTGCTTGAGCATGACCAACCTGCAGGAGAGCAAGCGCGCCCGTATTGGGACCCTATGTGCGCTGTATTTTGCACAAGGCGTGCCGTGGGCGTTCATCACGGTCGCGTTTGTGGCCGTGCTCGTCAGCAACGATGCGATTTCTGACGAACAAGTCGCCGCGCTGACCTTCGCCGGCACCCTTCCGTGGATGTTCGGAAAATTGGTGCTCGGTCCGCTCATCGATCGCGTTCGTTTCCCAGCCTATGGGTTGCGTCGGCCGTGGATCATCATCGCACAACTCGGGATGATCATCACCATGGGCGTGTTCCTGACCATCGACGACCCCTTGGTTGACGGCAATCTGGAGGCCGGCCTTCCGACCATCATGCTCTTTTTCCTGATTCACAACATCTTCGCGACCTTGCAGGACGTGAGCTCTGACGCCCTCGCCGTGGACCTCATTCCAGAAGAGGATCTGGCCCGCGCGAACGGCTTCATGTTCGCATCGAAGGGCTTCGGCTTCATGTTCTCCGCCATCGTGCTTGGCGGCATCCTCTCCGAGTCCGGCTTCCAAGCCGCGTTGACGGTGCAGTTGCCGGTGCTGGCGGCCATCATGCTGGTGCCCATCTTCCTTCGCGAGCGACCCGGAGACCGCCGCTTCCCTTGGGATGCTGCGACGGCCGAGGCATCATCCTCGGCCGAGTCGGACACCATGAGCCTCGGTGACATCGTGTCAGGTCTCCGTGCTGCCCTGAGCGGCGGTGCGCCCGCGTGGGCACTGCTCTTCGCGCTGATGATGTGGATCGGCGGTGGCATGGGCGCCGGCATGGGCCTCATCGACATTCAATTCCCCTTCTTGTTCATCGAAGAACTCGGATGGAGCGACACCGAATACCTGGCCCTGAAGGGCGGGCTGATCACCTTGGCCACCTTGTTTGGTGTGCTGACCGGCGGTGAACTTGGACGCCGCTTCGGCATTCAAAACGTGCTGTGGTGGGGCATCATCGTCGGCGCATCGATGACGACGTTGTGGACGCTGGGACGTTCCCAGTGGAGCGACGCAGGGGTCATGACCCTCGTGTGGATCGCCTGGACCTTCGTCTGGGGCATCGTCGGGAACAACGTCATTGCCTTGCTCATGAGCCAAACGGAAAGCGATCTTGGCGGCACCCAATTCTCGATTTACATGACCCTGATCAACATGGGCGCACTGACCGGGACCCTCCTTTCACCCACGGTCCTCGAGGCCCTTGGTGGCAATTATCCCAACCTCTTCCTCATCGGTGCCGTGCTGCAGTTCTGCCTCCTGTTCCCGCTGAGCAAGATCCGTGCAGCCAGCACCTCGGCTCCTGAATCAATCGTGCCCACCGGCGCGGCTGAAGCCGAGTGACGTTCAGTAGTGGCTGAAGGTCGACCCGGTCGGCACGTGGACCACACTTGGGGCTTCGTCTTCGACGACGGTGCCGACCACGGCGCTGCCGGGCATGCGCTCCGCCAACCATGCAGCGAGACCTTTGGCGTGGGCCGCATCGACGGCGAGCACCATGCCCATGCCCATGTTGAACGTCCGGTACATCTCACGGGTCTCGACGCCCCCGGCCTCTTGCAACCACGTAAATTCGGGCAGCACGGGCAAGGGTGAATCGATGCGCCAACCAACGTCGGCGTTCAGGCGGAGCAAGTTGGACAGCCCGCCGCCGGTGACGTGGCAGAGGCCACGAACGCTCGAGCGACCACCGAGGTGGCCTGCATCGAGGTGGTTGAGCAGGTCGATGACGGGATCCACGTAGATTTGCGTCGGGTTCAGCAGCACTTCGCCGAGGGTGGGCGTTTCACCGTTTTGGGTTGCAAAGCGCTCGATGCGGCGTCCCTCGGTGACGGCATCGAAGGGCGCCGGGGCGCTCAGGTCAGCACCGACGTGTTCCATGATGCGACGTACCAAACTGTAACCGTTGGAATGGATGCCTGAGGCGGGCAGACCGATCAGCACGTCACCGGCTTGGACGTGTTCGCCAGTGATGGCGTCGTTGCGTCCCATGTAGCCAAGGGCGGTCCCTGAGAGGTCGACTTCCGTGACGATGCCGGGAAGGCTGGCGGTCTCGCCTCCGGCGAGCGTGACGCGAGCACGCCGACAGGCTTCGGCCAGGCTGGCACCGATGGCGGCATGGACCTCAGGGTCGGGTTTTGGCACGGCGATGTAATCGACGAAGGCCATTGGCTCTGCACCCACGCACAACAAGTCGTTGACGTTCATCGCCATGCAATCGATGCCAACGCCCGCCCACGCGTTCAGCGCCGAAGCGATCTGGAGTTTGCTGCCCACGCCGTCCGTGGCCATCGCCAGCAGGTGGTCGCCAAATTCCAACAAGCCGCCAAAGCCACCGGGCAGATCCACGGGTGCGCCAGGCGTGCCAGGCGTGCGCACGCTTCGACCGAGGGCGCCGATGAGGGACGCCACGGCGCTGCCCTCGAGGTCGATGTCGACCCCGGCACTGGCGTAGTCCATCGTGTCGCTCATGGCTACAGGTTTTGCACGCGTCCCATGAATGCTCCCTCAAGTCAGGTGGTGCGAGATGAGGGGCATGTGGTCGGACCTGAGCCCTTCGGAAGACGGGGACAGGAACCCCAACACAACGGTCGAACGACGCCATGCGGGTGCACGTATTCTCCAGTGGAAGCGAAGGGGGGGTTCAACGTCGGGGAAGTGCTTATGTCCCGAAGTCGTGGATTTGCCAAGTCCGGAGGTGTGGCCATGATTCCGATGCACGAAGCCGACCTCCAAACCCGCTGGGAGTCCCTGCTCCGTGACTTGTTCAACGAAGCCCTGCACAATTTGGCCGTCGAATGGCCGGACACCCAAAGCGTCGAAGTGTCCTACCGTGACCTCGAGCGCTGGGACCTTGATTTCGCACAAAGCATGCTGGTTCAACCCGAACTTCATCTCGAAGCATCCAAGCAAGCGGTAAAGCAGGTGCTTGTGGACGAAGGGCACGGCGCGATGAACCCCTTCATTCGCATCGTTCACCTCCCTTCGGACCAAACCCGAGCCATCTCCCATCTTCGTGCGGAAGACCTCGGCCAGATGTTGTCCATCGACGCGGTGACGACAAAAATCTCTGGCGTGCGACCGCGCATCTACATCGCCACCTTCCGCTGTTCGTCGTGCGGCCACCTCAGCACCGTACACCAGCCCAACGAGCAGGAACTCATCCAACCGATGCTGTGCGATCCCATCGATGGCGGGTGTGACCGGAAGGCGCGTGAAACCCGATTCACCCTCGTCGAGCGCGACTCCAGCCTCATCAACACGCAATTCATTGAACTTCAGGAGCTCCCCGAACAAATGCGAGGGGGCATTCAGCCCGAACGTATTCTGTGCATTGCCGAGCAAGACCTGTGCGGCCAACTGAATCCCGGCGACCGCGTCAAGGCCAACGGCGTGCTGTTCATCCGATCCCAACGCAAAGGGGGGAAGGACACCCCCGTGTTCGACATCTTCCTTCGCATCCATTCGCTTGAGCGGCAGAACGTGCCCTTGGAAGAGATCGTCATCACCGAGGACGAAGAGCGGGAAATCAAGGACTTGGCTCGACGCAAGGACGTGTATGAACTGCTGACCCGTTCCATCGCCCCGTCGATTTACGGCATGCCGGAAGTCAAGAAATCCCTGATGCTCCAACTCTTTGGCGGCGTTTCACGAAAGAACGACGACGGAACGCGAAGCCGTGGCGACATTCACATCTTGCTGATGGGCGACCCTGGTGTGGCCAAATCGCAATTGCTCTCCTACATGGCGCAACTCTCGCCACGTGGCCGCTTCACGTCCGGTATGTCCGCTTCCGCCGCAGGGCTGACCGCGGCGGCGGTCCAGGACGCCAACGCCGACGGCCGCTGGACGCTTGAGGCCGGTGCACTTGTGCTTGCGGACTTGGGCCTTGCAGCCATCGACGAATTCGACAAGATGAACGAAGGCGACCGCTCGAGCATGCACGAAGCGATGGAACAGCAACGCATCTCCATCGCCAAGGCAGGCATCAACGCCAGCTTGCAAACCCGTTGCGCGGTGCTCGCTGCAGCCAACCCCAAGGCAGGGCGATTTCAGCCGATTTCGGACGTGCCCTTCACGGCACAGATCAACCTCGCGCCGCCCCTGATTTCGCGCTTTGACGTGATTTGGGTGCTCACGGACGTGCCCAAAACCGAACTCGACACCGCCATCGCGTCGCACATCCTCGCCACGCGTACGTCCGGCACCAGCGAGACCCTGATTGCGGAAGGCAATGCCTTGGACCCCAGCCGCGGCGTCAGCCAAGCCAAGGTCAACAAGGGAGGCGAAGAGATCCTCGACACGAACCTCGTGAAGAAGTACGTCGCCTACGCCAAGCGCAACATTCAGCCTGAGCCCACCAAGGAAGCCAGCGAAATGCTCGTGGCCTACTACGTCGAAACCCGTCAACAAGGCGGACCTGGCTCCGACAGCATCGCCATCACGGCGCGTGCCATCGAGGGCATCTCGAGGCTGGCAGAAGCCAGCGCGCGCATCCGTCTCTCGGACACCGTCGAAGTGGAGGACGCGGAACGGGCGCTTCGCTTGACCCGTCTGTGGCGGATGGAACTGATGGGCGACGATTACGACGAGACCACCCTCCAAACCGGCAAGAAAACCACGGTACGGAGCAAGGAACGCACCATCCTCGACACCACCCGTGATCTTGCAGCGGCCAGCGAGCAAGGCATTGCGGAGCTGAATGCGGTGCTCAACGAGCTTGACCGACAGGGGTTGTCCCGTGCCGATGCGGAGGACCTCATCGAGCGAATGGTGACCGAGGGCAAGTTGCTCAGGCCGCGCGGGTACGACACCCTGATGGTGGCGTGAGTCCAACGGTGGCGCTCATATCCGACCTGCGCGTGGCGTGACCATGGCGGAGCCCCAAGGCGAGGTAAGCGACGCCAACGGGCTTGACCCTGAAGCACTCGGCTTCATGTGCGGCATCGAGGTGCATCAGCAACTTGCCACGGGCAAACTTCACTCCCGGCAAACCGGAGAGCTCTACGACGTCACAGAGGACACCGTGCCAGCGACGTGGCCCCGGACCCGTCGCCGCTTGCGTGCCTCACGCGGCGAAGGCGGTGCCGTGGACGTGGCCGCACGGTTTGAGGCCAAGCGGCGTCGAAGTTTCGAGTACGCGCAATCGCCCAACGCAGGGCTCATCGAACTGGATGAACGCCCACCTTTGCCCCTCGACGAGGATGCCGTGGACGTCACCCTCACGGTAGCGGCCTTGCTGGAAGCGCGGCCGGTGGACCTGATGCAGACGATGCGAAAGACGGTCGTTGACGGTTCGAACACCAGCGGGTTTCAGCGGACCACGCTGGTGGCTCAAGACGGAACCTTGCAGACTCCCGAAGGGCCGGTTGGCGTGGACGTCATTTGTTTGGAAGAAGACAGCGCCAGGAAGTTGGCGACCGTGGACATCGATGCGGGCGAACGCGTCGTCTACAACCTTGACCGCCTTGGTTTGCCCCTCATCGAAATCGCGACCGCTCCCGATGTACAGAACCCCGACCATGCCCAATCCACTGCACGCGCCCTCGGCGCCGTCTTGCGCCGTACGCGACGGGTTCGGCGCGGGTTGGGTTCCATTCGACAGGACCTCAACGTCAGCATCGCTTGCGGCGACCGCGTGGAGATCAAAGGGTGCCAAGACCTTGGCTGGATTCCTCGTATTGTTCGGTTGGAGATGGCCCGTCAACTCCACTTCTATCGGCTTGCAAACACCCTGCGGGCCGCCGCCGGACAACCGGCGCTGCCCGACGATCGGCGTCAGGACGACCCTGCACTCGAGGCTGCGGTCGCAGAGGCCGTGGCCGAACGCTTCCCGAAAACCTTGCACGACGTGTCGGCCGCTTTCGCTTCAAGCACGTCGAGCATGGTCGAGCGCGGGCTTGGTCAAGGGCACGTCATGCTGGCCCTTTCCCTGCCCGGGATGGCCGGCTTGCTTGGCACAAAAACGCTCGACGAGGAAGGCGCTCAACTCCCCCGCCTCGGTCGAGAATTGGCCGGGGCGGCCAAATTGGCCGGCGTACGTGGCGTCTTTCACAGCGATGAACTTCCAGCGTACGGCATCCTCGAGGACGAGGTGAGCGCCGTTCGTACGTCACTATCGCTCAAGGCCGAAGACGCGTTTGTGCTCTGCTTGGCCCCGCAATGGCAAGCCGAGCTCGCCCTTGAAGCCGTCCGGGGGCGCGCGTTGTTGGCCCATCACCGCTTGGCACGCGAGGTTCGCAACGTCACGATCAGCAAGGGCGCGCCGCTCGACGGGACCACGGGCCCCATGCGCCCTCTCCCGGGCGGCGCTCGTATGTATCCGGAAACGGACGTCCCCCCTCGGCCCTTGGCACACGAGCATTGGTTGCACATCACTGCTCACCTGCCACTCAGCAACGAAGACCGGCGTGCTCGTCTGAGTTCCACGGACCTGTCTGAGGATCAATGCGATCAAATCCTCTCTCGGGAGCTCGACGACCGCTTCCTTGAGCACCTTGGAACACGTCCTGCAAAAGCACTTGCGAGTTTGATGCTCGAGCACGAGGATGCCCCAGCTCACTTCCTTGCTGACCTGCTCGATCAACGGGAGGAGGCGATGCTGTCGCGCGACGGCGTCAAGGCAGCCGTTTCGGCCTTCCCTGAGGGCGCGGACCGAACCACGGTTGCAGCATGGGCTGAGGCCGAAGGCCACGTGCCCACGGAGGTTGGCGACCTGGACGACATCATTGCTTCCATCATCGCAGAACGTCTCGATTTCGTGAAGGAGCGCGGCTTTGGCGCCATTGGACCCTTGATGGGCGTGGTCATGAGTGCCGCCAAAGGCGCCGATGGACGTGAGGTGAGTGATCGCCTCAAAGCCGCGATTCAGCAGGTGCTCTCGTGAGAAGCACGCTAGTTGTGACCCTTCTTGCATTGTTCCTTTTGCCGTGCGTATCGGCGAGCATCAACGTTCCAGGAGGCTATGTTTCCACCGCACCGTTGGTGAGCGAAGACCACGTGCTCATCCGGTCTTCGGGCACCTTCGACGGTTCGGCTCCACCCATGGTCCGGGCCTACGGGGAGAACGCCACCCTTCACTGGGTCATCGAAGGACCGGCGACTTCACAGCCAGACATGGCCGATGTGGTCCATGTTGAAGGCGGAACGGGGCCGTGTGGAACATGGTCGGACCGGATCGTCATCGCATGGTCCAGCGGCCTTTTGGAAGCCCGAGCCCCGGACACGGGCTTGCTCCTCTGGCAGGCCAACACGACGGTCCAGACCTGGGGGCTGACCGCTACCCCGGTCCTGGTCGATGAGGGGCTTCTGATCACCACCCGGAGTGGGGTCGAAATCCGCTGCCCAACGGACGGTGCTCTCCTCCATGCAACTGAAACAGGACTTGGCTGGAGAAACCCTGCCTCTATGGTGAACGGAACGGTGCACGTTGGCGATGAATCCGGACGACTTTGGAGTTGGACGCCTGGTGAAGCGCCTTCTTTCGTCGAACTCGGAGGTGCCATCCGGCATGCGCCACTCCACTTGAACGGCGGTTTGGTCGTGCACGTTCAAACAGGGCGCACAAGCATGGTCGAATGGCTTCCGCTTGGGGCCAACGGCCAGCCTCAACTCGTTTCAGAGGCCCACCGTCTCGCATCTGGCGCATCTCCTGGAATGCCGGTGTTGCTGAACGAAACATCGCTGGCCATCGCAGATTTCAGCGGCCTTCAGGTGTTGACGTGGTCGGCCGAAGGGTGGGACGTCACCCGGCTCGCCTCGACGTCCGTCCAAGGTCCACTTCGGTTTGAGCAAGGGCGCCTGACGGCTTCAGAAAACGGACCTAACGGGGGCTTCCTGGCCTTCGATGTCGCAGAAGCACATGCTCCAATCGCGTTGACGACCGGTCTGCGGGGATACGGTACGGCGCCCCCGGTCGCTTGTGGTGATGCGTGGCTCCTGGTCAAGGACGAGGGCAAGGTGGTGCTTGAACCGGAGGAAGGCGGACCGACGTGCCCCCTCTCGGTTGACATCATGCCTTCAACAGAACAGACTTCAGTGGACAAATCCCCAGCCGTCTGGACGCTGTCCCTCATGGCGGCCTTCCTCGCAGGTGCAACAGCGGGCTACCGTCGCGGGCCGCTCCACGCCTTGCGATGGGCCTCTCCCTTCCTGCTCGTCGCCCTTGTTGCGTTGATGCCTTCGTTGATGGGTTGGTGGGTGGATCAAGCCCCACAACCGGTCGGAGAAACGGTGTGGGATGACACGTGGCCTGACGATTGGCGAGAGGGACATGTCGTCGTTTTCGAGTTGCCAAACGAGACCTTGGCCATCGGCGGGCTGGAACCGCGACCCTCGGCCCTCGAGGCCACCGTCGCAGCTGCGGACGGGCTTGACGTTTCCATCGCCCTCGAGGACCATGCCCTTGGGAGATGGGTGACCGCCATCGAAGGAGTCGCTGCCGATGGCTGGGTCTACGAGGTGGATGGAGTGCGTCCGTTGGTCGGCCCCGAGGCCTTCACGCTTGACCGCACCTCCGTCGTCGTCTGGAGCCTTGCATGAGTGAACCTTGAAGGAGCCCGGCCCGTCCCCAACATCATGTTCGCCAGCGTCGGTGTCCATGGCCCGGTGCTCAGCCCCGTGGCCGCGTTGGTTCTCGACGTGGTGCTCCTTGGAGCGGCGACCCTTTTGCTCCTCCAAGATCGGCGACTCACACGACATCAAGGCGTGCTTCTTCTGTCCCTTGTGGCCGTCGTGGCGCTCCTTCGTGTGCTGATGGCGAACCTGCCAAACGTCCAACCCGTGACCGTGGCGGTCCTGCTGGCTGGCGCAAGCCTTGGGGCCCGACGCGGCGTGGCCTTTGCCATCCTCGTCACCATGTTGTCCAACGCCATCCTCGGCGACGGGTACTGGACGCTGTTCCAGGCCGCCGCTTGGTCGATGGTCGCAGTGGTCGGTTCCCGGGCCAACCTGATCGAAAACGACCGCCTTCTTCTTGGCCGTGCGACCTTGGTCTCGGCGGCGCTTGCACTGCCTTTCGGAGCCATCACGAACCTGTCCCTGCTCGGCGGTGGCGTCGGCTTCTCGCAATTCCCAGCATTGATGTGGACTGGAATGCCCTTCGATCTAAGCCATGCCCTTGGCAACGTGGTCGTCATGCTCTGGACGGGCTCCCTCATGTTGCGAATGATGCTCCCCGTGGACGTCCCCGACGCCATGGCAACCCCTGGAGCCGAGGCCGATGTCCACCTCGTCTGACCCGGCGACCCTCGCCGTGCTTGTTCGACAAGACCTCGGCATGAGCACAGGGAAAACAGCCGCCCAAGTCGCTCATGCCGCGGTAGGCTGCAGCCTCAAGGCAAGGAAGCAGGCCATGTCCCTGTTCGAACGTTGGAGGAGTGAACACGGGCGCATCGTCGTTCTGGCCATCGACGGCATAGAGGAGCTTGACGCGCACCGAGAGGAGGCTCAAACGCACCGCATCGTGCACCACGCTGTCAGCGATGCAGGGCGCACTGAGGTGGCTCCAGGCACCGTCACAGTGCTCGGTTTGGGACCGGCCCCTTCAAGCGTCTTGGACGTGCTTGTGGGGCATCTCGAAGCGCTATGACCGAGAACCAACGCTCAAGAACTCAAAGGAAAAACTTGCATTGTGCTCAGCGGCCTTTGGCGTACCATCGGGGGGTCTTCCCTCTTGGCCACCATGTGTTGCCTGCCCTCCGTGATTCTCGTGCTGTTTGGGATCAGCAGCGTGTCTTCGGCCGCCGCCCTCTCTGACACCCTCTATTGGGGCGGCGACGGTTGGGGTTGGTTTCGACCGACCCTGTTGGCCGTGTCTGCAGGGTGCCTTGCGACCGGCTTGGTGATGCACTTTCGGCGTGACGGAATTTGCACGCTGGACGATGCGTTGCGAGAGCGCCGGCGCGTGATCAACACCAGCCTTGCCGCGGTGTTCACCGCCGTGACCCTGTACTTGGTGGTGAATTACGTCGTGCTGACAGAAGCGGGGATTGCACTGGGACTCCCATGGGAATCCTCCCGGTTCTGGCAAGGCTGACGCTTCTCACAGCAACTTCAGCTCACCGGTAAGCCGGTCAATGCGGGATGCCTCAGCGGGGCCAATGGAGACCACCGTCAACGAGCCGCTTGGGATTTGCGTGTGGCCTGCGTCCCTGACCATGGACGTCGGCAAACCCTCTTTTTTCGCCACGTCATGGAGGGCGATCAAGTGCTCAGCATCGTCACCTTTGACGCAAACCTTTCGCTGGCCACTGGCCAACCAAGCGGCGAGCCGGGGCCGGTCATGTTCACCTATCGACGTCATGGCCCCGATGCTTGCGTGGCCGACTTGAGCTGCGATTTTCCCCTTCCCCATTTTGAGTCCGTGATTGACCACAAGTACCAGCTTGCACGCCTCGTCCGGAGCTGGCCCGGCGGGTGGGGGGGCCGTCCATCGGTGGAGCCAACTGCGCAAGCCCATGCACCTCGCCTTTGCGGCGGGGGCATGGAGTTGTCGCCGCCGGACGGTTCATCACACGCGCCTTTGTCCGAAGGCCATGCGCCACTGGCCCACAGACCGCATCGATCTCCGCAGCGACACGGTTACGCAGCCGACCCCAGCCATGCGGGAAGCCATGGCTGCTGCACCCGTCGGCGACGACGTGTACGGTGAAGATCCGACGGTCTTGGAGCTTGAGCGGCGCATCGCCGAAATGTGCGGGATGGAAGCCGCCCTCTTCCTGCCCTCGGGTACGATGGCCAACGCCGTAGCGGTCCGTACGCACACCCGTCCTGGCGACGAGATTGTGCTCGAACGAGAGGCCCACATCTACCTCTACGAAGGCGGCGGTTTCGCCGCCCTTTCGGGTTGTTCCGTGGCCTTCGTTGACGGCGACAGGGGACGCATGGCTCCCGCCGCGGTTCGGGGAGCGATTCGTAAGGCGGACGGTTCGGGAAGCCACTACCCTGACGGGCGTCTGATTTGCATTGAGAACACCTCAAACCGTGGAGGCGGGTCGTGCTACGCTCTGGAAGACTTGGACGCCATCGCCGCGGTTGGACGCGACACTGGGTGCGCGTTGCACGTTGACGGAGCCCGTCTGTTGAACGCCGTCGTGGCGACCGGGACCTCCGCTGAACGCATGCTTCAGAACTGGGACAGTGTGGCCATTTGCCTCTCGAAGGGGTTGGGCGCACCTATGGGCTCCATGCTGGTGGGCGATGCGGATTTCATCGCCCGTTCGCATCGATGGCGCAAGATGTTCGGGGGCGGGATGCGCCAAGTTGGCATCGTGGCCGCGGCCGGTCTGCATGCCTTGGATCATCACGTGAACCGGATGGCCGAAGACCACGCGCGCGCGCGTCGTATCGCTGAGGCGCTGATGCAGCACCCCCGCGGCGTGGTGGACCTTGAAGGGGTCGAGACGAACATGGTCTACTTCGGTGTCCAAGGCTGGACAGGCCAGGAAACCTTGGAACACTTGGCGGCCCACGGCATCGATGTCCTGACGTTGAACGAAGGCACCTGCAGGCTTGTCCTTCACCTCCACGTCACGGACGAAGACGTTGAACAGGTGCTCTCCGCGATTTCCACCATCCCGTGATGCGGTGATGTGGAAAGTTGAAGGCAAAGGCACCGAAGGTCGCGGCATGCGCCGTTTTGCCCTGCTCTTGGCCGCTCTGCTGGTGCTCGTCCCGCTCCCTGCCCAAGCCGGTACGCCGATCGCTGTGGATGACGGCGCGGTGTTTGGCAGCCATGGCGGTTCTGTGACCACGGCCAACACGAGCGCGACGGCCTTGGACGACCTTGATCCGGTGCTGGAAGACTACACCGCCACATGGTGCACCAATTGCGTCGACGTTGAACACGCGCTCGAAGACCTCGTCGCCGAACGAGGAGGCGCCATTTTTTCGTTCCACCGATCCATTGGTGAGACGGAAGACCCCTTCGGTACCGACGAATTGGACGAACGCTGGGAGGAGCGATATGACCGTCGAGCACCTCCGACGGTGGTCTTCAACGGCACGACGATGGTCATCGGATCCGTTCCCGAAGGCGACAGTTTGCTGGACGATTTCAGGACCTTGGCCAACCACAGTCTCGAGATACCCGCGGGAGCCACCAGCATCTTCTCATGGACTGCTTCACAAAGCGGCAGCACCACCGTGTCGTGGGAAGTCAATCTCCCCGAAAGCGAAGCCTGGGCCGGGCATCAAATCCGACTCGAAGTCTGGGTCGTTGAAGCAACAGCGACCTTTTCTGAAGGAACGAACGGGCAAGGCGAATATCCCCACATCGTTCGAAGCATCTCGACCGTGGACGAGGTGGCGTGGGACGGTGCAGTATCACTCCGTGGCTCATCCGCCGTGGCCCTTTCTCCGGCCTTTGACGGCGACGATCTTGAAGTTCATTTGATTCACTCCTTGGTTCCGCCAACCGTGCCTGATGAAGTGGACGACATCGCGCCCATTGCGGAGCCGGACGAGCGAGGTATACCCGCTCCCGGTGCGGCCTTGGCCCTGGTGGCTTTTGTCGCAGCCAGTCGACGCAGGGACCTCAATCCCTGAGGTCTTCACGGAACCGCCAGTCGTCGAGGACCGCCTCGTCAATGAATTCCTGCCTTGGGTAATTCCACCACCACGGCACGTCACCATGAGCGCCGACCCGGTGTTGCCAACGGTTCAACTCCCGTGCCAGCCGTGCTTGCGCTCCTTGGCGCCAGCCTCGACGGCGGACGTAATCGTGCGGATCGTCTGCCTGCACCCACCCCGACAGACGAAGAAGGCGTCGGAAAAATTGGTGCTCTCGGTAATTTCGGACCGTGAACCGGAACCCCGTCGGCAATTCAACGTTGTACGGTGTGCCTGCCTCAAGCCGGATGTCCCTCCCAAGATCGGAGCGGATCAACACCGTCCAGACACGGGCGTAGAGGTCACGGATTCGCAACGGGGCTGCTCGGATGTCGGGTCGCTGATGACCTTCGCGCCGATCGTCGCGGATGTGGACCCTGCCGCGAAGGTTTGCGAACCCCTGAATGCGATTTTCACCCTCCTGTTGTTGCTCAAAGAGGGCTTGGATGCGGTTTCGAAAGTTCCCGTTCTCAAGGTTGAGGTTTCCACGAAGGGCTTCTCGAAACTGTTCCTCAGCGCGGACCCCTTGCTCCGGAGGGTTCTGCATCTGCAACCACTGTTGCCAGTGCCTGTGGTGCCTGCGTCGAGGGCGGAATTCTTCGCGTTGCGTTGCTTCAAGCCATGCGTGAACGTACTTCTGTTGCTCCAACACCGTTCCGTCCCCCACGGTCGCCGCGCTGTACCAGAAGGGATCGAAGGCACGATGTTTCCTTGCTGAGGCTTCATCGAACCATGGCAAGGCTTCGGCCAACGTTGTGTTGCCGACCCTGAGTCCGCCGTCTTCGTATGCCGGCGACGTCACATGCATGAAGTTGTGAAGCGGCCCGATGGTTTCCGCCGTGGCCACGTCATCCAGCAAGCTCAGAACGACCGAGGCCAGCACATCGCCGATTGGACGCGTCGGGCCTGCTCGATCTTCCGTAATGCACAGCGGTGGGTCGCTGGGGCGCCCCTGGCCGTCCACGCCTCGCACGACAAAAGGCGCCATGTGCGCCCCGACGCCAACCCTGAGTTCGTAGCCGTGACCAAAACGCCCACGAATCAGGATGCGGTCGCCCTCGACGTGCACCCGCTCTTGGGTTTCGTTCAGCACGGTACGGAGCAACACCATGGATCGTGCGAGCGCGGGATCCAC